>Ga0209647_1000289_pt1 | contig 47509 bp, 44 predicted proteins | sample GraSoi_2013_60cm_FD_185827 | JGI IMG/M metagenome (GOLD analysis project Ga0209647, IMG submission 185827) | Grasslands soil microbial communities from the Angelo Coastal Reserve, California, USA - Sample 9_17_2013_60cm (SPAdes) (version 2) | ecosystem: Environmental > Terrestrial > Soil >...
CCCATGAGCGCGAGTCCCAATACCCAGCTGCACAGGCCGCGCCAAACGCCGACAGGCCACACCCCAGCACGCTGCGACACGATGGCGACTGCGGTTTGTGGCGGCGACAGACCAGCAGCTCCGCGGGGGTTTTGCGGTTCAGGCAAACTTAAGCACCTGGGGGGACAGTCGCCGCTACCGTTTTCTCGCTCCTGGCTCTTTTTCGTAAAAACTTTCTGGTTTTAATCCGTTCCATTATCCAAACGATTTCTTGGTGTGCTTTTTACACACAAAGCCTACTCGTCGAATAAGGGGGTTAGTCCTTTTTTTGTGACGATGATTTTTGCAACTTTAGCTCCATCTATTGCAACCTTTTTCGCACCTTGCTAACCGCGCTTTCAGCCGCTCGCTCATGCTCCATTCGCGGGATCCGCTTTTATTTTCTCTCTCTAATTCCTCGCTAGCCGAGACATGGAGATCTTGGCAATATTTCTGGATGCCGTCTCTGGCTCCGCTTTCCCAAGAGTCTACTAACGTCGAATCGTTTATCGCCCCGCAGACTCAAATGCGTGAGCTCACTTGGCGCGCGCTCCTTACCGGCACTTTTCTAGGTATGGTTTTCGGTGCGTCTTCGCTTTATCTCACGCTTAAAGTCGGTTTGACCGTGAGCGCTTCAATACCGGTCGCCGTCATCTCGCTAGCTCTCTTTCGAGGACTGTCCAAGCTCGGGCTGCGCGATTCCACCGTTCTTGAAAACAACATCACCCAGACGGCGGGATCCGCGGGTGAATCGATCGCCTTTGGCGTCGGCGTAACGATGCCGGCGATTCTCATCCTCGGTTTTGATCTGGAAGTGACGCGAGTCATGATGGTCGCCGTGCTGGGCGGCTTGCTCGGTATCCTGATGATGATTCCATTACGAAGGGCTTTGATCGTTAAGGAGCACCATATTTTGAAGTATCCCGAGGGCACGGCCTGCGCCGCTGTACTTAAAGCCGGCGCTTCCCCAGAGTGCCGCGAAGCCGCATCGCCCGCCGCAAAAGAGGAAATGCGTGCCGGAGCTTTGACCGATCGTGGCGATTCAACTGGTGCGAAGGTTATCTTTGGCGGGTTCGGTCTCGGATTGCTTTACAAGATCTTGATGGTGGCGCTCAAAGGCTGGAAGGATGTACCGGAAAAGATTTTCGCAGCCCCGTTTAAGGCAGGCTCGATCTCGGTCGAGGTTTCACCTGAGCTGCTCGGCGTAGGCTACATTATCGGCTCGCGCATCGCCTCACTCATGTGTGCGGGTGGAGTGCTTTCCTATCTTTTGATCATCCCGCTGATCAAATTCTTTGGCGAGAACGTGAACGGCATCGTCCCGCCGGGAACTGTTCCGATTGCCGATATGTCGCCCAATCAGATTCGAGGTGCTTACGTTCTCTACATTGGCGCTGGAGCAGTTGCCGCTGCCGGCATCATTAGCCTTTTCCGGTCTTTACCAACGATTTGGCATGGCCTGCGCGGAGGTTTGGCCGATTTCCGTCTCAGCGCTGCGGCTGGAAACAATCGAGGAGCGTATGTTCCTCGAACCGATCGCGATCTTTCTCTCAAATTCGTCGGAATCGGCATCATTATTTTGATTATCGGAATTATCGCGACGCCAGCGCTCAACATGAATCTGCTCGGCGCGATCTTGATCGTAGTTTTTGGATTCCTGTTCGTAACGGTCTCCTCGCGGCTCACGGGCGAGATCGGCTCCTCGTCCAATCCAATCTCAGGGATGACGGTAGCCACATTGCTCTTTACCTGTCTGATATTTTTATTAGTCGGCTGGACCGGAGGAGCCTATTACATCACCGCACTTTCCGTTGGAGCCATTGTCTGTATCGCTGCCTCCAACGGAGGCACGACCTCGCAAGACCTCAAGACCGGCTTCTTGCTCGGTAGCACACCAAGATCTCAGCAGACGGCTATCCTCTTTGGTGCGTTTGCCTCGGCGCTGATCATGGGACCGATCCTGCTGCAACTAAATAATGCAGCGACCGTATACGTTCCGGCCGCCAAAATCGCGCCTGGTCTCGTTACGGACGCTTCCAAACTCACGCACCCGGAAAAGCTTTGGGGCCCTCAATCTCGCGATGATTCCAAAACATATTTTTCCTGGCACAAACCCGATAGTGTGGGCGGACCGCCCGGTAAGTATCTGGTTGATCAGGCTGGCCATGCGGTCTGGTTTGTTGACCCTGGCATTAACGGAACTATCATCGAGCGGCCCGACGGCTCGAAGGTGCGCAAATTTGACGCCCCTAAAGCGACCCTGGTCAGCTACATTATCAAAGGCGTCCTCGATCGGAAGCTTCCCTGGGCCCTGGTGCTTCTTGGAGTGATGACTTCGATCACCCTGGAAATGTGCGGCATCCCTTCCCTGGCGTTCGCGGTCGGCGTGTATCTACCGCTCTCGACCTCCTCTCCGATTTTTATCGGCGGACTTATCCGATGGCTGGTCGATGCGTCCCGACGTCGGCGGCTTCGAAACCTCACCGCCGAACAGCTCGCTGCCGAGAGTGACAGGAGTCCGGGGGTACTGCTTTCTTCCGGCTATATCGCCGGTGGCGCGATTGCGGGCATCGTCATCGCATTTCTGGCCGGCGCATTCGATCGGGTTGACGCTGCGCTCAATGACTGGTCCGAAGCCCACAATCCGTTCTTTCATGGAGCGTGGAGCGATCTGCTCGCGCTCATTCCCTTCGTACTGATCTGCGCGCTTCTCTATGTCGTTGGTCGTGAGCGTCCAGTGATCCGGCGCCGTTGAGCATATCGATTTTCGATGGAGATACGCGCGTTTGCGCCCCCGGGTCACGAGCTGCGGACCGCTCATACCGAGAGCCCGTCAAATCAGCGTCTCAAGCGAGTCCGGCTAGCACACCAATGAGTCGCTAATATTAGAAAAAACGGGTTTTCGCAATTACGATATGCGTCTCGGATATTCCTAATTCTCATACCGACGTCGCAGGCATCAACAAATCGCAATTGATTGGACTTACTGCCCCAAACACTGTAGCGGTTTTGAGTTGTTGTCGTGAATCAGATCTGTTGCTCCATCACAAGAGAGTTGAAGGCGACCGAACAAGGAGGTGGTTTTTATCTCCAACGCTCGAGTTGTTCGATCGAATTAAGTTACGAAACTGAGGCCCAAATTGCAGTCCTCGTTCGCTGGCACACCGGGGCGCGGCTTTTGGGCAACGGGCAGAAAGACTGGCGAGCCAGTGGTCTGGAGGACGCCCTGCGGCGGTTCCAAGAATACGCCCCCGCCGTGAATGTGCCTTACCATGCATGTGTAGCCGAGCTCCTGGCCCATCTGCCTTCGGGCGCTAGCGCCGGGAAGGTGGTTACCTTTCATCAATTTGTTCCAAGCGACTCTCTCGAAGGCTCGAACCGGCAAGATCCGCCGCAAGCCAAGCAAGCCCCTTCTGGATCGTAGTTGGTAGCCTCAGTCTCCCGGCTCGGGAATCCAGGTCGGGCCGGGACTGTGAGCAGTGAGAGGTAAGAAGTGATTGGTGAATGGCGGAAGTCTCTCACAATCCAAGAACAACCTGAGCGGCGATGGGTCAGCGGCGACTGTCCCGGTTAAGCAGTTGGCGTAGCAGGCCAAAAGGGCGGAGCGAAGCAATTGGTGTGGCTGACCTAAGAACGCAGTCGCCACCGCTCGCCATTACCCTCAGTGAAATTATCTGGGCGAACGATCCCAAGGCGACTGCAACCCAAGGCCACGCCCAATCAGTCGCTTCGTTCCAATTTTTTCGGTCGAGCACGCTATGGCCGTTGGTTGGACAGTCGCCGCTACCGCTGGCGCCAACCGCCGTGCATTCCTGTCCTTCCAACCAGCCCCGAAAGCTTTCGGGGCCAGCTCCGCTGTTTAATTTGCTAGTCACTAATCACCAATCACCTCTCACCGGTCACTCATACGCTCCCTGAGGCTTGAGCATCAGGCTACCCTACCCGCCCGGCAAACGCTCGCGCTACTGCTTCCAAAGGCGCTTTCAAATACCAAGCCTCGAAACGGTTCAAAAGCTCGGCCGCCAACTCCGCAAGCGGGATCGGAGATTTCGTTAATTGGTTTAGCGCGACAGTCGGATAGCCCTCGATCTGTGGGGCAGACCGCACGTTGATTCCGATGCCTAAGACTTGGAAATCCCATCCATTGGAAGTCTCCAAGAGAAATCCACCCAATTTCCCTCCATCCAGATACAAGTCGTTCGGCGACTTGATGATCGCAGGCTTTTTACTCCAAAGCTCGACGGACTCTGCCGCTGCGATCGCTGCCATTTGAATAAGGATTGGAAATCGTTCGACCGGCAATTGTGATCGCAGCAAGATGGAGAACCAGAGCCCCTCATTTGGTTGAGAGATCCATTCTCGGCCGTGCGTTCCTCGTCCGGCGGTTTGCTGCTGCGCGAAAAACACGATTCCTTCATCTGCTCCTCCGATTCCCGCCTGGCGCGCCACGTCGTTCGTTGACGACGTCTCACGAAAGACCAGGACCTCGCGGCCAATGATCGTTGTGTCTAGACGCGCCATGATTGCCTGGGGGACTAACGAGTCGGGCTCGGAAAGAAGCCGGATCACTCCTCCAGTCCGATCGAAGCCAAAGCCGGCTTGGGCCACCGATTCGAGTAGGCTCTCCATTTCAAGAACGGAAACACCGATTTCTTCGGACAGAGTTTTTAGCGGGAGGGCACTGCCTGCTGGCCGTAAGTGGCGCAGAATCTGAATTTCCCGCGAGTCGATCATGGACAGTTCCAAGATGCCGAGCCTAAGATCCGTGACAACCTACTACGAAATGCGAAATGCGGAATGCGGATCGCGGAACGTGAAAACCGCATTCCGCATTTCGTAGTTGGGAGCCGGTCCGTACCAAGGTTTCCTAGAGCCGATAGTAGCGCTCGGCGTTATCGTGAAAAAGCCGTCGTTTTTCATCGGGACTGAAGTCGCGCGTAATCGAGTGAAAGGCTCCGTACAGTGTATCGAAATCGCTATAGAGCTTGTCGACCGGAAAATTGCTGGCGAACATGCATCGATCGATGCCAAAGGTATCGATGGTTTCGAGGACGAACGGCCGTAGGCTATCGACTGTCCAACGCCAGTCGAAGGCACCTAACCCTGAGATTTTTACCACCACATTCGGTGTGGCCGCGAAGCCGCCTAACCCTTCCCGCCAAGTCCGGATTCCTTCTTCGTCTCGATCGACCGGCATACCGGCATGGTCGAGGATGATTAGAGTTTCCGGATACGATCGCGCTAGATCCACGCCTTCAGCCATTTGCAACGGATAGAGTTGAAGGTCGAAAGAGAATCCAAATTTTTGAAGAAGAGCAAACCCGCGACGCCACTGGCTGTCGCTCAAAAGATTAGGACGGCAGCCGTAAGACTTCACTGGATCCCGGTGCCAGCAGACAATGTGGCGAATACCGCGGACGTTTTTATATTCAGCCTGCCCGGCTAAAATCTTCTCAATATCGGGCGCGTCAAGTTCGGCGCGAGCGACGATACCATGAGGAAAACCGTATTTGTCAGCGACCGATTGGAGCCAGGCGGTTTCGCCAACTGGGTCGTCCGGGTCCCAACCACACTCTACATGTACCGACTTGACGACACTTTGATTCTGAACATCCGCCAAGTAGTCTTTGATACCGTAGGTCTTCGCAATCGGCTCGATATCACCTTCCAACCGTGGTGCCAACGGACGTGTCTGCAACCAAGGATAGCGGTTGTGCTCAAGGTCCCAAAGATGGTGGTGCGGATCGATTATGGGCAGGGGCATTGGTTCCTTTCCTTCTATCGGCGGGGCGATGGACGCCGCATTACATTACGGAACATTCTCTTGAATAGACTAAACGGAAGCGCTTAGATCACGCGTAAATCTAACAAATAACCGCGTAACGTTTTCAAAAGCGAAAACAGTTCTCCCCTGCTCTGGCAAAGTCGACGCCGTACGCATGGCAATTCTAGAGTCTAAACTTAATACCACCTCAAAAGAATTCCGAGCCAGCGTCGTTGCCATGCAAGCGTTGGTCGATGATCTGCGCACGAAAGTGGCCGAGCTGGCTCAAGGCGGTGGTGAGGAAGCGCGGCGAAAACATCTTTCGCGCGGCAAGCTGCTGCCGCGCGAACGGGTACAACGTTTGCTCGACCCAGGCACCCCGTTTCTCGAGTTATCGCAGTTGGCGGCTTACGACATGTACGACAATGCCGCGCCCGGTGCCGGAGTCGTCACCGGCGTTGGTCGCGTTTCTGGTCGGGAATGCATGATCGTTTGTAACGACGCGACCGTTAAAGGCGGAACCTATTACCCGATCTCGGTAAAGAAGCACCTCCGCGCGCAAGAGATCGCCGCACAGAACCGGTTGTCTTGCATTTACTTGGTCGATTCGGGTGGCGCGAATTTGCCGAACCAGGACGACGTCTTTCCCGACCGGGACCATTTTGGTCGGATCTTTTACAATCAAGCCAATCTTTCTGCGCAAGGTATTGCGCAAATCGCTGTCGTCATGGGTTCGTGCACGGCCGGCGGCGCCTACGTGCCAGCCATGAGCGACGAATCGATCATCGTAAAGAACCAAGGCACAATCTTCTTAGGCGGACCTCCTCTGGTCAAAGCCGCAATTGGAGAAGTCGTCAGCGCCGAAGATCTGGGTGGCGGCGATGTCCATACCCGATTGTCTGGTGTGGCGGACCATTTGGCCCAAGACGATTCTCACGCGCTGGCGTTAGCTCGGCAAATTGTCGCGAACCTTAATCGCACTAAACCGGTACAACTTGACATTCGGACACCGGTCGAGCCGCGCACGAATCCGGAAGAATTGTACGGGGTCATTCCGACCGATCACCGTAAACCATACGATGTCCGTGAAGTCATTGCGCGTCTGATCGACGGTTCCGAATTTGACGAATTTAAAGCTCGGTATGGTTCAACACTGGTTTGTGGATTTGCCCATCTCTGGGGCTATCCAGTTGGCCTTCTTGCCAATAATGGAATCCTTTTTTCCGAATCGGCGCAGAAAGGAACTCACTTCATCGAGCTCTGCTGTCAGCGAAGAATCCCTCTCATCTTTTTACAAAACATCGCCGGATTCATGGTCGGCCGGAAATATGAGAATGAAGGCATAGCGCGTCACGGCGCCAAATTGGTTGTGGCAGTCGCTACCGCTCAGGTCCCAAAATTTACGGTCATTATTGGTGGCTCGTTCGGTGCGGGCAACTACGGCATGTGTGGGCGCGCCTATTCTCCACGGTTCCTCTGGATGTGGCCGAATGCGCGCATCTCGGTGATGGGTGGAGAACAAGCGGCCTCGGTGCTTGCCCGGGTCAGACGCGATTCGATTGAGGCCAAAGGCGGCACTTGGAGCGCCGACGAGGAAGAAGCTTTCAAGGCGCCGATTCGCGAACAATACGAAAGACAAGGGCATCCTTATTATGCGAGTGCGCGCTTGTGGGATGACGGAGTGATTGATCCCTTGGATACTCGGCTCGCTCTTGGACTCGGCATTTCCGCCTCGTTAAATGCATCAATTCCAGAAACAAAGTTTGGGTTGTTTAGAATGTGAAAGAGAAATGGGGAATGCGGATTGCGGAATGCGGAATGCGGAATGTGAAATGCCATGAATTATCAAATGCTTGAACTAAGGCGATCGCGGCTTGCGGATTTCACATTCAGCAATCCGCATTCCGCATTCCGCATTTCTTAGCCATGAATTACCAAACGCTCGAACTTACGCTGACCGGTCCGGTTGCCACCGTTACACTGAATCGTCCGGAAGTGTTTAATGCGTTTAACGAAATCGCGATCGCGGAACTTGAGGACTGCATCAGCGCGCTGGGAGGTCGCGATGAACCGCGTGTCATTGTGCTCGCGGCACGGGGAAAATGTTTTAGTGCTGGAGCCGATCTAGATTGGATGAAGCGTATGGCCGAGTTGCCTTACGCAGCAAATTTTGACGATGCCTACAGGCTTGCCGCCATGCTGCGTACGATTGATGCCTGCCCGAAACCGGTGATTGCACGGGTTCAGGGAGATGCCTTTGGCGGCGGAGTAGGCTTGATTTCCGTATCCGATATCGCGGTTGCTGCTGAAACCGCAAGTTTCAGTCTTTCCGAGGTAAAGCTCGGGCTGATCCCCGCAACGATCGGCCCCTACGTGATTCGCGCAATCGGCGCCCGAGCCGCTCGCCGCTATTTTGTCAGTGCCGAGCGATTTGCTGCTAACGAAGCACATCGCATTGGACTCGTTCATGAAGTGGTAACTGATGATCGATTAGATCCAACGGTTCAATCCATCGTTGCCGCGATTTCTCAAAACGGTCCGCACGCTGTCGCCACGACCAAAAAATTGATCCATGATATCGACGGTCGCCCTATCTCCGAAGAAGTCTTGCTGGACACGGCGGAAAGGATCGCGCAAACCCGAGCGTCAGAGGAAGCACGCGAAGGCATACGCGCCTTTCTGGAAAAGCGATCACCGGCTTGGCGTCAGAACGGGCCGGGCTCCGCGAGCCAGGATTCGGCGAGCAGCAACTCGAATCCTTGAAAATGTGATGTTCCAAAAAATCCTGATTGCTAATCGCGGCGAAATCGGTTGCCGCATAGCAGCCACGGCTTCTCGACTCGGTATTAAAACGGTCGCTATCTACTCCGACGCTGACCGAAAGGCGAGACATGTGGAAGTCTGCGACGAAGCCGTTCACATTGGCGGAGCTCCCGCAGCGGAGAGCTATCTTCGCCTGGAGCCGATAATTCGTGCCGCAACGTCAACTGGTGCTCAAGCAATTCATCCCGGCTACGGCTTCTTGGCGGAAAATGAGGCATTTGCGATGGCCTGCACCGAAGCCAGACTCATTTTTATTGGTCCGCCGCCCTCCGCAATTCGGGCGATGGGTAACAAAAGCGCGGCCAAAGAACTCTTAGCGAAAGCTGGTGTTCCGGTTGTGCCGGGCTATTACGGAAAGGATCAGAACGATTTAAAGAAGCGAGCCGAGGCAATAGGCTATCCAGTACTGCTTAAGGCGAGCGCCGGCGGCGGCGGAAAAGGGATGCGTCTGGTGGAGAACGCGGCGGATTTCGAGTCGGCTTTAGCATCTTGCCGCCGGGAAGCGAAGAACAGCTTCGGAGACGAATCTTTGCTTATCGAAAAGTACCTGCCGTATTCGCGGCACATTGAAATCCAAGTGTTTGCCGATACTCACGGCAACTGCGTGCATCTCTTTGAGCGAGATTGTTCGGTCCAGCGCCGCTACCAAAAGATCATTGAGGAAGCGCCAGCACCGGGACTGACTGCAGAATTGCGGGGATGGCTCGGAGCAATCGCGGTGGCGGCAGCGCGGGCCGTAGGTTATATCGGCGCCGGTACGGTCGAATTCCTTATCGACCAAAATGCCCATTTTTACTTCATGGAGATGAATACGCGTCTCCAGGTCGAACATCCGGTCACCGAAATGATAACCGACCAGGATTTAGTCGAGTGGCAATTGCGGGTTGCGGCGGGCCTGCCACTTCCGGTGCTCCAAGATGGACTCACCATTCACGGCCACGCCATAGAAGCGCGCGTCTATGCCGAAAATCCGGACAATCACTTTCTGCCTTCAATCGGGACTTTAAGAGTTTTGAAACTACCGAAAGCAGTCGAATTCGAAATTGGGGCTGGCCCAGCTGCAGTGCGGGTTGATTCGGGCGTGCGCGAAGGAGATGTCATTACGCCGCACTATGATCCGATGATCGCCAAATTGATCGTCTGGGGAAGTGATCGGACTTCCGCGGTCGCTCGTCTGCGCCAGGTACTCAGCAATTTCGTTGCGCTTGGATTGCAGACGAATCGCGCTTTTCTGTCGCGCCTGGTTAGTTCCACGGAATTTATCGCGGCCGACCTCGATACGGGTTCAATTGATCGTACTCTTGACCGTTTAGTGAGCCCGGACCATCCCGTTCAATTCGCTTCGATTGCGCTAGCCACCGCCGCGCTACTCAAACAGGAGGAAATGAGATCCAGAGCCGACCCGTTCGATCCGTTTTCACCTTGGACGAAAACTTCCGGTTGGCGGCTCAATGCCGAATACATTCGAACGTTATACTGGAGGAGCTCTCACCGAGACATTGAGGCCAAGCTAACTTATTCGCGAGGAGGATACTTACTGCAAACGGGCCGCGATTCCAGATTCGTTTCTATTCTGATGGATCGAGAGAACCAGTTCGTGCTATTGGCCAATAGCGAGAAAATCGCCGGCCAGGTATATTCGCACGGTGAAAGCTTTGTTATCGTTACGGAAGGCAAGCAGGTTACGCTGCGATGGATGGATCCGGTCAGCGTAGCGTCGCAGGCCGAGCATGCGGAAGGGAATCTGAGCGCGCCGATGCCCGGAAAGATAGTCGCCGTTTTGGTCGGGAAAGGTGAAACCGTGACCAAAGGCGCACCTCTGGTGACGATGGAGGCAATGAAAATGGAACACACGATTGTGGCGGTTGAGAACGGCGTCGTCGACGAGGTATTGTTCAACCCGGGAGATCAGGTCGACGAAGGAGTGCTACTGCTGCGCTTTACCCCAACTAATACCTGACCGTTGAATGCAGAAAGTGATTAGAGTCGTCGAAGTCGCGCCGCGAGACGGTTTGCAGAATGAAGGAACCTCGGTTCCGACCTCGATCAAAGCGGAATTGATTGACCGGCTCTCCACTGCCGGTATCACCCATATCGAAGCAACTTCATTCGTCTCACCAAAATGGGTTCCTCAATTAGCGGATGCCACCGAAGTGATGCGCCAAATCAAGCGTAAACCGGGAACCGTCTATTCGGCTCTGGTCCCGAATGCCGAAGGATTTGAAAGCGCGCTGGCAGCCAAGGTCGATGAAGTCGTGATCTTCACTGCTGCCAGCGAAACATTTTCGCAAAAGAATATTAACTGTTCGATTGCCCAGTCATTTGATCGCTTTGCTCCAGTGGCCTTAGCCGCTAAGGAGTATCATTTGCGGCTGCGAGGCTCTATCTCTTGTGCCTTGGGCTGCCCGTACCAGGGTGAGGTGCCCGTTGCCGCGGTGGCCGACGTAGTTCGCCGTTTGCGCGATCTCGGTTGCGACGAGATCGATATCGCCGACACCATTGGGGTCGGTACCGCCAACCAGGTCAAAGAGGTTATTCGTGCGGCTGCACAGGAGTTTCCTATCGACCGCTTAGCTGGCCATTATCACGATACTTACGGACAAGCATTAGCGAATAGCCTGGCCAGTTTGGAAGTCGGGCTATCGATCTTCCATAGCTCCGTTGCAGGTCTCGGCGGTTGCCCGTTCGCCCCAGGCGCCACGGGAAATGTAGCTACCGAAGATCTTCTTTATTTACTGCATGGGCTAGGTCTGCCGACCGGGATCGACCTCGATGAAGTCGTGCGCACCGGTGATTTTATATCTCGGGCGATCGGACGAGAGAATGGCTCGCGAGCGGGGCGCGCGTTATCGGCGAGGCAAGGACGTGCTGTCGAATAAGAGTTCTGATTCAGCGACGAAGGCGCGCCGTCCCGGAGGGACACGTTGATAATAGCCCAGCCCCGAAGGGTTTCGGGGCTGGGTTTGGTTTTTCAAACGACACGTCCCGACAGCGACAGGGACGATCGACGGGTGCTTGCACTCGGAACCCGCGTGCGAGAGATCAGGAGCCCGAACGTTTCTATCGTCCCTCCGGGACGACGCGCCTTCGGCGCTCTCTCCTAGAACGCCGAGATCCCGGTCTGGGCTCGTCCGAGGATCAGGGCATGAATGTCCTCGGTTCCTTCATAGGTATTCACCGCGAGCAGGTTCATTAAATGACGAACAACGTGATACTCGTCCAGGATTCCGTTCGCCCCGAGCATGTCTCGCGCAGCGATGGCTATATCCAACGCTTTCTTGGCACAGCAGCGCTTGACTAAACTAATCGCCTCGTGGGTACACTCGCCTTCGTCTAGAAGTCTAGCTACTCGCAGGGCAGCCTGGGTCATGAGCGCGATCTCGGTTTGCATATCCGCCAGCTTCTTTTGGATCATCTGATTGGCAGCGAGTGGCCTACCAAATTGGTTTCGCGCCAAAACGTAGTCTCTGGCAATCTTCCAACACGCTTCCGCGGCGCCGATCGTCCCGAAAGCAATACTGAATCGCGCCTTGTTCAGCGATCGAAACGGTGCCGCCATTCCCTTGGCGCCCGGCAATATGTTCTCCGCCGGAACGATAACATTATCCAGCCAGACTTCGCAGGTAGGTGCAGCCCGTAACGAAAATTTGCCATCGATATTGGCCGTCCGCAGTCCAGGCGTACCGCGTTCGACAATATATCCGCGGACGATCCCCTCTTCATCCTTCGCCCACACAATCAAAACATCGGCGACGGTAGCCAGTCCGATCCATTTCTTGTTTCCATTAAGTTGATGGCCATCAGCCACTTTCCGCGCCCGCGTAGCCATTGAGCCCGGGTCCGAGCCATGCTCTGGTTCGGTCAACGCAAAGCAACCAACGAGTTCTCCCGCGCCCAATCGTGGCAGGTATTTTTCCTTCTGTGCCGGCGAACCATTGAGATAAATCGCCTCGATAACCAAACTCGATTGCACGCTAAATACAGTTCGATAAGCGCTGTCCACGCGCTCAAACTCCCGAGCGACCAATCCATAGCAAACGTGATTCAGATCGCGGAAACCGTAGTCGCGTAAGTTGATACCAAGAAATCCTCTTTCGCCCATTTCTCTGATGACAGCGGGATCAAAACGCTCCGTCCGAGTAGCTTCGATCACTCGCGGCATCAGGCGTCTTTGCGCAAAATCAGCAGCCTCCAATTGAACCGATTTCTCAACGTCCGCGAGCTGGAGGTCAAGTCTTAGCGGATCATCCCAATGAAAGGTAGCGCTCTGGGGCATGCGCTACAGGATACCGAAGACTGAAGGGCGAATACAGGAGATCGTATCCATCGGCCGTTTCCGCTGCCAGGTGGGCGCCAGAAGGCTGGTGCCCACGCCGGTCACGCTTGGCCCGCGGGAACGAACGACGTTAGCCCAGTCCATGGAGCCGCGCGCGTGCGTTAAGATAGGGCTGTTAGGCGACTCCGACGCACCGGCACTACCCTTAAAGGTAGGGCGAAAACCTCGGCGGCTGGGTGGCTCGCGCTTATTCGTTTTGCATCCCCATACGCCGGGTTCGAGCCATGTCCCAGATCAACCTTTTCCATGAAAATGTTCAAGAATCCCGCCCATCGATGGTAAGCAGATCGTTTTGCCGCACGATTTGCTACATCGAAAGACTTCATCGAAAAGCGGATCGGTATTGATGATCCCTGCAGGCCGGGCTGGTGAAACGACGCGAGATTGCCACAATCGCGGAGAACGAATAAATACGGAGCAGTCGTGGTTCTGGAACAGGCTGCGGCACGGATGGCTCAAACCCGGCGTATGGGATGCAAAACGAATGAGCGCGGCCACCCAACCGCCGAGGTTTTCGCCCTACCGTTAAGGGTAGTGCCGGCACACCGGGAGCCGCTAAACGACTTTATTTAATGCTTGTGACGCGGACGCAGCTGAAACGAAATCTAATAGAAAGAAAGTCCAGGAATGGTTAGAGATTATCTGAACCCGGCAACAGCATTTGCTCTGAAAATTTTTCTTTACGCGTATACTAAACTTTCTTTCTCATGGACCCGTTGATCAGTTTGATTGTTCCGGTGTGGAAAGATGACGAACTGGCGGTCAATCTGATAAATAGTCTACCGGTCGTTCCTGAGCTGGCCGAGTGGATCGTAGTAGCAGTGAATCCCGCGCCGTCACTTCGTGATTTGGATCGGCGTGGCGCCATCCAGCTCATTTCGTGCAACGAACCTTCGCGTGGCAAACAAATGAATGCGGGAGCGAACGCCGCGCGCGGGACACTGTTATGCTTTCACCATTGCGATACTGAGTTGAGTCCCGAACACCTGAGCGCCTTGCAACGCGTGGCCAGCGACCGTACTATCGCCGGCGGTGCCTTTCACCGCCGATTTCGAGCTCAACACACAATGTGGCGAGAACCGCTCGTTAGATGGCTGAGTGAACTGGGCGGACCACTGTTCGGCGATCAATCCATCTTCGTTACAGCATCGGTTTTCCGAAAGCTGGGCGGCTTTGCCAACATTCCTCTAATGGAAGACTTGGAATTCTCTCGCAGACTGCGCCGGATCGGACGGGTTACGATTCTGGATCCGCCGCTCTGGTCACCTCCCCGGCGTCTCGGTCGGTTGGGAACTTGGTGGCGAACGTGCCGTAACGCCACGATGATTGGGCTCTTCTATCTTGGCGTCGATCCTCGCACGTTGCATAGTTGGTATTACCGCCAGCTTAAAACCCATCCCAATAACTCGCAGCCAACTGAAAATGACACTTGCGCCTAATCTCGATCGCCCAACCGGTCAGACCTTTTCCCGCACATTGGCGAGCCACGGACTGACTCTTCAGCGCAGTCGCACCCAGATCTTCCAACTCAACGTGGGCAAGCTCTGTGACCTGACCTGCGTTCACTGCCATGTGAACGCCGGACCGAAACGCAAAGAGATTATCGCGCGCGCGACCGTCGACCGAATCCTCGACTGGTTGGTAAACGCCAACATTTCTACCGTAGACCTGACCGGCGGCGCGCCGGAAATGGTTCCCGATTTTCGCTATTTGGTCGAGCGGCTCCGCCAAATGCCTCAAATCGAAACCATCATCGATCGCTGCAACCTCACGATTTTGTTTGAACCCGGCTTTCAATGGCTCGCCGAATTTCTCGTCACCAATCGCCTCAATATTGTCGCCTCTATGCCATGTTACGGACCGAAAAACGTGGATGCCCAGCGCGGCGACGGCGTCTTCGACTTGAGCATACGCTCTCTTCAACTCCTGAACAGCTTTGGCTACGGTCGTAAGCCTGATCTAGTCCTCGATCTCGTCTACAACCCCAATGGTGATTTTCTTCCAGCTGACCAAGCCGAACTAGAGGCGGACTATAAGCGGGAGTTAAAGAAGCATTTCGATATCGATTTCCATCGGCTTTACACCATCACAAATATGCCAATCGGGCGCTTTGCTTCCTGGCTGAAACACAGTGGAAAATTGAGCACCTACATGGAATTGCTGGTCGAAGCCTTCAATCCGGCTTCTGTCGCAGGCCTGATGTGTCGTAATACCCTCAGCGTTGGTTGGCGTGGCGAGGTGTACGATTGCGATTTCAATCAGCAACTCGGCATGCAATGGAAAGAAGCGACGCCGTTGTATCTCTGGGATCTCAATCCTGAGCAACTCAGCGAGCGCCCGATCGCAGTCGGTAACCATTGCTTCGGTTGCACTGCTGGCTCCGGGTCCTCTTGTAGCGGCGCACTGGTCTCATGAAGCCCGAACGCTAATGGACACGAAGAACCACGAATAGACGAGAATACACACGAATAAGTACCTCTCTCACCCGCGTCTGTCAGTGGTTTGTGCGCGGTAGGTTTGGCCAGCACGGGTTGATTCGCCCCGGCGCAGCGAAGGTGGATCCCATCCGCAGTTTTTCTTGGTTTTCCGTTCACTTGGCAATTCTGCTACTTCTGTAACGATAGCTATGAAACCGGGAAGTGCTGACCCTCATGCGGATGTCCGTTTTTCATCCTCGGGAGCAGTGAACCGTTCGAACGATGCCCCTTTGGCCGGTCGCTTGAACCTGGTGATCGACGGCGCCTTGGCACGGAATCGCATTGTCGGAACCACTATTCTGATTTTCTTGGAAGCGTTACGCACCCGAAACAATCCAATCCTGCAGCCGGGAAGCATCGAACTGATGACAAAAAACGCTATCGGTGCCCTACCTGCGCCGTCGCTCGATCCGGGATGGAGGTTTGGCCTGGGCTTCGCTGTACTTGAAGATCCCAAACCGACCGCTTCACCAAGGAATCCAGGTTCCTGGCGGTGGGGCGGGGTTTATGGAAACAGTTTTTGGGTTGATCCCGCGGCACACCTCTCCGTCGTCGCTCTGACCAACACCGCAGTAGCCGGCATGACCGGGGATTTTCGGGATTCTGTTGTGCGGGCGGTTTATACCGTATAGCGGGAATAGAGAACTTAGAAGCCAGAAGTCAGGAGTTAGAATCCGCAAGAGTACGCCGACCTGTCTGACGAAGCCGCTTCCAATGTTCGCACCATGGCGGTTCTCGAATCTACCGCGCCTTCAGCGCTCGGCCGCTAGGGGGGCGTTCCCTGGGCCTAGCAGCCCAGGCTATAATCTCTTCTGCGCTTCGCGCCTCCATTGGTCCATAGCGAAACTGACTCCAAAATCCGACAGGCACCTGGGCTAAGTCCTGCCCGCATCGCCACGCGAAGCGTTGCGGGCGGGTCTCTTACGCCTTCCGACTTCGCTGACCGTTACCCATGGTTCAAGCATTGGAAGCGGCTTCAGCGCGCTCTTGCGGAGTTCGCACATTTCGCCTGATCCGGCGGATCGCGTTTGGTATTGCGAACTAAAGCTCCGCGCGAGGCATCCCATGACAATACGTTTGCCACGATAATTCCACTCGAGCACCGACCAAAAGGAGCACGCGCACATGTTGCCACTGCGGTAGAGAACATCTGATTATGGATGTTGCCTCAGTCGATTCATTTCATTTAGTATTTCCTGGCGAATTACGAGTATTTCAGCTCGCCATTTTTGTTCCAGATCAGCGCCGATCAGCCCATTCGGTATCCTTTCCAAAACTTCCAAAGCCGAGTGATATTCGCTGAGACTTCGCTTCAGCATCGCGACCAGCAGAGGCGATTCACGAGATTCGTCGCCTTCAACCAGGCCATGCAGCGCATTGGCCAGCTTTCCCATTCCTTGGAGCAAGAACGCATAAAGATCCTCCAAACGATCTGGCGTCTGAGGTTTCGGCGTCTCGGAGTTTCGAATTTCAGCTACCGCTACGCAGAGGTCCTTGGCTCGCACAATAAGTGGATGGTGAAACCACCGCGGCTCGTGGAACGCCAGGGTGTCTTTCCCAGGTTCAGGTTCCTCTGGAGCTTCTTCGAAATACTCTTCTGACTCCTCCGGGTCCGTGTCGTCTTGAATCAAGACCAACCCGAGTTCGTCAGCAATTTTCTGGTTGGCGTCGGGATCATCCCGGTATCGCTCCCAAAGTTCTTCAAACTCGGATACATGCTCGTCGAATCGCTTCAGTAACTTCTCATACTGGAACTCGCTGAGCTTTTCGTTATCCCCGCAAATGTCGGTGATTTCAATCGTGTGTATGAATCCGGCCGGCGGTTGCGCTGACATTTCTTGCATTTCTGTCTCTTCGTCTGCAGCGAACTCCCAGCTAGGTTCGGAGACGCGAAGCTCCGGATCGACGATCTCAACTACTATGCGGCCATCGGATCTGCTGAACCACTCGAAATAAAGCAGGCTGGTCCAGTCCAAATGTTTGAGGTGTTCTTGCGTTAAATCATCCAGACGAATGTCCTCAGGTATAACCCGTACCTTTCTTGCTGCGGTGATTGTACCGGCTTCCCCAACCTGATCCGTTAGCATTCGGAGCCGAGCAGTCGGCTCCGGCTTACGATTAGTGAACTCAACCAAGCGTCCGGCCAGATCGCGGTCACAATTACCAACTAGTTCGAATCCGATCGGTGCGCCTTGTCCCGCGAGCCAGAGTTCACCGCTGACTTTGCCTTTCTCTCGATTGTCAATCATCCCGCGGACTACCATCTCGTTCAATCGCAGTGCCATGATTGATGTATAATGGAAAATAGCACTGTGTACAACAGCTTTTTTATCTGTAATATACTCTCCGAGCGCCGCCCCAGCTCGCCGGTGCATGAAGCCCCTCCGAAAGTTCGGCTCCTAAACTCGGAACGTACGTACCCGCGCCGCTAGATCCAGCTGCACGATTATCGGTCGCCGGTTATACTGCTTTAAACGGATGTTCCCTGTCGGCGTGAACGAGCTTTCCCGGTCGCAGTTTCCCGACGCAGCCTGCTAGATTCTGAACTCCAGCTTCTCTATTCCTGATTTCTCGGCCGTAATTCGTTCCCCTTTGTTCCGGAGCTGAGCCATCTCTTCAGGAACCGGCCGAAATACTCCGTGCTCGGTGATCAGCGCGGAGACAAGCTGGCGCGGCGTAACGTCAAACGCGTAGTTTGCGGCCGCGCTAGCCTTTGGAGTGATTCGAACGGTGCGCACATCGCCATCGTCGCTCTCGCCACTGACATGCGTTAGCTCCTCCGGTGCGCGCTTCTCAATAGGAATGTCGCGTACGCCATTTTCGATCGTCCAATCGATCGTCGATAAGGGCAGCGCGACATAGAACGGCACGCCATTGTCGCGGGCAGCCAACGCCTTGAGATAGGTACCAATCTTGTTGGCCACGTCGCCGCTGGCCGTGGTTCGGTCGCTGCCGACAATACAAAGGTCAACCAGTCCATGCTGCATCAAGTGGCCACCGGCATTATCGGTAATCACAGTGTGAGGAACGCCATGATGGCCCAGTTCCCAGGCGGTCAAGGAAGCGCCCTGATTCCGCGGGCGAGTTTCATCTACCCACACATGCAGCGAGATGCCGGCATTGAAGGCCTTATAAATAGGAGCGAGCGCGGTGCCCCAATCGACCGTTGCCAACCAACCCGCATTGCAATGAGTAAGAATGTTAACCGGACGAGATCCTGATACCTTCTCCCAAACCTGTTTAATCAGTGTCTGTCCACAATCGCCAATCGCGGAACAGTTTTGTACATCGTCATCCGCGATCCGGCCGGCCAGGGCGTAAGCGACGCCTGTGCGCTCGGACGACTTGCACGGCAGCAAAGTTTGGCGCATCAAATCGAGTGCCCAACGCAGATTGACCGCGGTAGGCCGAGTGCGAAACAGCGTATCATACGCGAGTAGAAGATTTTCATCGCTGGAGTCTTCTTGCATCGCCAGCGCCATCCCGTAAGCCGCAGCCGCACCGATCAGCGGTGCGCCGCGTACCACCATGGTGCGAATACCCGCAGCAGCAGCTCGAACACTGCGCCAACGCACGACCTCAAATCGATGGGGTAAACGGGTCTGGTCGATTACGCAAACCGAAGCGCGATCATCGTCCAGCCAAATGGTTCGATAAGGTTGACCATCGACATTCATGATTCACAGCAAAAAGCCGACTCAAGTACAAACTATCATCTCAATCGCTACACACGACAAATATCAGCTGTCGATTCGCGGTTCCTTTTTCCTCCCTTTTGGTTCGGTCTATGGCGCGCGGTGGACTCCTATTTAGAAATTGGTCTTTGGCTGGTCCGCTAATGAAACTGCTCTCGCTCGGTTGATCCAACTAAAGCGGTGGTTGAAGAACTCCCCTGGGCAATGACCTGGGCAACATCATCAAAATAACCGGCGCCCACTTCCCGCTGATGTTTGCTAGCGGTATAGCCGAATTTCTCGGCGCTGAATTCCGCGGTCTGCAGATCGGCATAGGCGGGCATGCCCCTTTCTTTATAATCGCGCGCCAGTTGAAACATGCTGAAATTCAGAGCGTGGAAACCGGCCAAAGTAATGAACTGAAATTTATAGCCGAGCACGCCTAGTTCTCGTTGGAACGACGCGATCGTTGGTTCATCAAGCTTCTTTCGCCAGTTGAAGGAAGGCGAGCAGTTGTAGGCCAACAGTTTAGCCGGGTACTTTTCATGGACTGCAACTGCGAACTGTCGGGCTTCTTCCAGGTTCGGTTCACCCGTTTCGCACCAGAGAACATCGGCAAAGGGCGCGTACGCAATCGCCCGAGCAATTGCTTGGTCTATTCCGGCGCGCACCCGGAAGAATCCTTCGGTCGTGCGTTCTCCAGTTAGAAACGGTTTATCCCGGGGATCGATATCACTGGTCAACAGTGCAGCCGAGTTGGCATCGGTTCTTGCTACCAGAATCGTCGGAACGTCGCAAATGTCTGCCGCTAAGCGAGCCGCGACAAGGTTGTTAACGGCCTGACGGGTAGGAATCAGAACCTTGCCGCCCAGATGTCCGCACTTCTTCTCTGACGCAAGCTGGTCCTCAAGGTGCACACCGGCTGCACCAGCTTCAATCATCGCTTTAACGAGCTCGAAGACGTTTAAGCTCCCGCCGAATCCCGCCTCCGCATCGGCGATGATCGGCGCCATCCAATGAATGCCGTTTCTGCCCTCATGATGATCAACCTGATCGGCGCGGAGCAACGCGTTATTAATTCGCCTGACGACGGCCGGTACGCTATTCGCCGGATAGAGGCTCTGGTCGGGATACATCTGTTCGGAAAGGTTTGCATCCGCCGCAACTTGCCAGCCACTGAGATAAATCGCTTGCAGCCCAGCTCGGACTTGCTGCACTGCCTGGTTCCCGGTCAGCGCGCCGAGCGCTGTTACTTGCAGCTCAGAATTGAGCAGCGCCCAGAGCCGTTCGGCTCCTTCCTTCGCTAATGTATATTCGATTCTCACCGAGCCGCGAAGCCGCTCTACGTCTCCCTGAGCGAACGGTCTAGTAATGCCATCCCACCGCTGAGTATCACCGCTATTAGCAGAAGACATTCTAATCCTCCCTTCCGTGAAGGATTTCCGCGTTTTCAAAACCGAAATCCAGCAGTTCGCTGGCGGAACAAATGCGAATACCTGGATAGGGACTGTCAGATTCTTGGGCGCTGGATTTCTGCGGATTCGAGGATCGGATCAAAGAGCCTGCGGATAACTGATGGGCCGCGTGGGCGACGCCCAATGCCGTCATGGCAAAGTTTTTGACATATAGTTTGGGTTTCATGGATCATGAGTACAGGTGTGGATTGGTTGATTGTGCCGATTGGCGTTAACTCTCCCGAATGAGAGAGTTAATCCGGTACAGAATAGTCAACGCGTTACGGCTGCGTTAGGCTACTCGTACCTTCGAGTAACCTACTGCAATACCGATTCGTTGATTAAACCGGATAAGTAGCATGAATGGCGGATAGTAGTTCGTGGGCCTGAGATCCGTCAAGGCCTAATTGCCCGCTCGGGCAAACTCTTTTGCTTTACAAATCGAGACGGACCGCTCTACCTCACGCGATTCGGCGGTCGCGGAGCTGAGCGACCCGCCCTATCTGGCTCAGCCCGACCTTACAACACCGGCGTTCGCTGAATCTTAGCCTCTTCGTGCTGAAGATTTTTAATCCGGGTTTCTGTCTCTCCTACCTCACTGGCGTTCTGTGCGACACGAATCACGACTCGACTCCGATACGATTCCCCTGCATTCAAGGTCGGCAACCGGCCGGCCGAGCGTTCGAATGGTCTCGGGCACGGATAGCTGGTTGCTGGTTCCAGCCCAGTTACATAGCCGTTCCGTAAAGGCGCTTCGTTCTTCCAAAGGGTAAAATAAGGCAATTCCTTCGTGCTGAAAGAGACCGACGCACCGCGCTGGCCGTCTGGCGATTTGAGGAGCGCCTCAGTTTGACCCTGTTCATCACTCCAAAGCTCCATCAAATAGACCTCCTCCGTGTATCCGGGACCATGGGGACCAGCATATTGGTTCCAGCCATCGATACCTTCCGCTGCTCGTTGGTCGCGCGGAGCGACGTTCTTAATGGGAGCAATAAACTGAGACCCATCACCCAGCAAAGGTGGACCGAAATTAATATGATAAAGCGTCTGAAATTCCTGGGGTGAATCGCCCAAATTCGTGATGCTGTCGTTGAACGTAATCTCTGGTTTTCCGATACCGGTGGAAATCTCCGCCCAAAGACGCAATTGCGGTCCGAACATCATGGTTTCATCGATACGCGCTCGAAGAACAAGCCGCGGTGCAGGTGTGCTTTCGAAACGAACTTCGATAAAGCTGGCCGGTAAGTAATTGATTCGGCCATGAAGGCTGAGTGGCGTGTTACCGTCCACACACGGTGCGCCCATCGATTCCAGACCGCAGCGGGAGACAAACTCGCCGAATCCGGCGAGCCAACCGAGTCCTCCCTTATCCCCAAGGTTGATGAATTGCGGATGCACAATCTCGCGAACCGGCGAATCCCAACCCAGACGAATGTTGCCAATCTGCCCTTCCCAGATGTTGAATCCGCGGCTCGGCACAACAGAAAAACGCAAAAGACCGTTATCGACGTAAATGACTTCGGTCCCTTCTTGACGGCCTCCACTCAGAGTTTTCTTCCGAACACTCCAGTTTCCGGCTGCGCTTCCGATTTCGCGCGGGTCAAGCGTCCACTCCTTTGAGGAAACGCCGTTTTCTACATCGCTTACTATCTTGGAATAGTTGCTCATTCTCGCCTTAAGCTCGAATGACATGACAAATGACAGATTACAAATGACAAATGGAAATTCTCGGGCCGGTATTTAGCATCCGCAATTTGTCATCTCATTCGAACCCCAAGGGAGAATGAGGGTTCACCGACTGGGCGTTCGGGTTGCCGCCAACCCCAGAAGAGCCAACGAAATAGCCGTTAACAAGATAAACGCTTCCATGCCTGTCCTCCGATTTCGCTACCGCCGACCGTTTGACGTCGGCCGCGAGATCGGAGTAACCGGACGCTTTCTCCGATCATAAGCTGAATGTAGCTGTATGTATTACACTCGATCGGTCAACGGGTTTGTTATCGGATTTGTTACATTATAGCTGACTAGCTGCAGCCCGTCGGACTTTGGAAGCGGTTTCGTTATGAAACAATGGGAATGCATAAACCGCAGGCGTTCCAGGGCTTTGTCTTCGGTAGCACGCGACTGGCCTGTCCGACATAGTCTGTGGCTTTCACGTGGCGGGCTGTTGCATTGAGACGACGTCGGATCCGCCTACGCCTTCGATTTGAAGCGAACCAAAACTAGACGCGGAGTTGCGTGTTTGGCACCACCAAAAACCGCAGTCGCCATCGTCGTCATCCGGCCTGGACGACCCCCACCGGTACGCGAACTCATCGGGAAAAGTTGGCGATTGCTCGATCGAAATCGGAGTACACTTGTGTTCGACGACAGCGTTTGTATCGGTGGAGTAGTCAGTTGTACGGTCGAACTCACCACCCGCAACAGCAGTTGAACGCAGCCCAGCTTGGCTCAACCTTGTGTGACAATGAACGAGGCACCTGTTCTGATCGTCGGAGGCGGCCCGGTCGGATTAGCTTTGGCTTTGGGTCTGGCTCGGCATAGCGTCCGCTCCATCTTGTTCGAAACGAAGTCGGAAATTGATCCACACTCGCGGGCGCTGGGGATCTTGCCGCGCACCCTGGAGATATTTCGGAGTTGGGGTATCTACGACCGCTTTGTTTCGCAAGGAGAGTTTCTTAGCAAAGTACGAGTATGGATTGCCGGCCGTCCCTCGCCGGCATTTGAGGCGGATTTGAGCGTTCTTAAGAAAATCACAGTTGCCAATGGCATTTTAATTATACCCCAGAACCAGACCGAGACGCTCCTCCTCGAGTCGGTGAGGGCAGCCGATCACACCGAGGTGCTGCTCGGGCACAAGGTCACCCGTTTTCAACAGGACCACGAAGGGGTCTGGGTCGATGTCCAGACCGCTAGCGGAGAACCTAAGAGTTATCGAGGACGCTATCTGGTCGGTTGCGATGGAGCGCACAGCGTGGTGCGCCAAGAGTTAGGATGGGAACTCGTAGGGAAAACCTATCCAACGCGGATCCTTCTGGCTGATATCCGAATCCAGGACGAAAGAGATCAGCTCCCTTATCCGCTCCTTGCTCCTGGAGTTTCCGGTCTTCTCGCCGGGTTGCGTTACCAGCCACAGCACTGGCGAATGATCGCCACGCTGAATCCAGACGAGAAGGAAGAGACCGCCTTGGAGCCGTCATCAATTCATGCCCGGATTGTCCAGCTGTTCGGCGAAGGATCACATGAACAGCTTTGGTCGAGCGTGTTTCATATTCACTGCCGAACGAGTCCACACTTTCGTCAAAGCCGCGTCATGCTGGCAGGCGATGCAGCGCACATCAACAGCCCAGCGGGCGGTCAAGGCATGAATAGTGGTATCCACGACGCCCATAACCTAGCCTGGAAGCTAGCTAGAGTGCTTGCGGGCGCCGATGCTGAATCGTTATTGGCTTCATACGAAACCGAACGACGTGAGACGATACTGAAGAGCGTCGATCGCTACACCGATCTGCTCACCCGCTATGGAATCGGAGCACCCGAGTTCGTCCGCAACATAACTGGCGCGCTGCTAAGTTTCCTTCCGCGCTTTGGGCTCATTTCTTTGGTCGCACCTAAAATGGGCATGCTTGACGCCACCTACACGCAATCGACAATTGTGAGCGGGCATGGCCATTGGGTTGGCCAACGCGCTCCGGACGGAGAATTGATTGCGCCAAACGGAACCCAAATCCGGCTCCTGGACTTGGCTGGACCCCAACCAGTCTTGTTGCTGTTTGATGAAGGACGCCTGCCTGGCTGGGACCCGGACCGGATAAAGCAGCATTTCCAAAACATCAATGATCTCAAGGTGGTTTTGCTACTTCCTCCGAAGACACCGAGAACCGACGGCGCATACGTCGCTTTGGATCCGCTATGGCGAATCTGGAATGCCGCGTGGGGAATGGCGGTCCTGGTGCGACCTGATGGCCACGTCGGCTGGATGCAGCGACGACCAACTTTTGCAGAATTAGATGAGGGAGTCAGGAAAGCGCTCGGCTCGATTCCGCCAGCGGCACCACAGAGTTCTCCTCAAACGCCATAATTTCTTCGCGCGAGCCAAGACGGAAAGACAAAGATCTCCCTCGTCCCCAGGTTTCACCTTTACCTATTCTGGTGCAGTGCACGCCTTCATGAATCCGGAGACGGACAAGTTCGGTTTGGAAGGGCTCGGTTATAGCGCGATGGCGGCCCAACGCGCCTGGAGCCAAATGCAATTGTTCTTCCGGGAAATTTTTGGCACCGGAAGGACCTCCTAGACCGTACTTTTCCAAGGAAGCAAATGCCCATGGAGGCATCACTACACCAAACGGAAAAACTTGATTGGCAAACGCAAAAGCAATTCTCATGCGACTGATATCTTTCGTTTTTTCCTGCGAGTGAGTGTGTTGCTGTTGGTACCGGCCGCAGCTACGAACCAGGCGTCCAGTCCGAAATCCAATCCGCGGACCGGCTTCTTCTCTCCAAATACCTGAGCGGCTTCGAGCGTGACTAACCCGTGCAGAAGAGCCCAAAGTGATGTCGCTGCTTCGTGGGCGCAAGATTTGGCCGCGATGAGGCTTACCTGCTCCACAACGAAGGACCAGACGTTTTGGTCGACTACGGCAGCTTCAGCGCGGGTCTTGCATGATGCCATCATCAGCTCATAAAGGTGAGGGTGCTTGCGAGCGAATCGAACATATGCAGCCGCCATTTTGCGCAGTGCCAGCCTAGGTTCTTTCGTCCCGGCCGCGCGTTTCAGCATAGAGTATAGCTGGCGCTCACCCTCAGCACACATAGCGGCTTCCAGCGCCGCGCGATCAGCGAAATAACGGTAGAGCGCGTTGGGGGCAAGGCCCAACGAAGCGGCGATACCACGCAGCGACATAGAGCGAATTCCATCGCGAGCCACTTGCTGCAGAGCAACTGATAGGATCGCCTGTTTATCAGTCTTAGAGACGTAGGGCATATTAAAACACCTCACACTTGAATCGATTTCCTCAAAATGTACACTATACAGGGTTGAAGGTGTTCAATGTACATTTTCGCAGGAGATGGGAGTAGAGTGAATGGCAAACAAGCAGAGCGTAGTCGTAACTGGGGTTTCAACGGGGATCGGATCGGGCATCACGAAGGTCCTTATTGCGAACGGCTTCACGGTATTTGGTAGCGTTCGCCGGCAGAGTGACGCCGATCGTCTGCAGCGTGAATTCGGAGAGGCCTTTACTCCCCTGATCATGGATGTAACAGACAGACAGGCCGTAGAGCGAGCTGCAGCCCAGGTGAGCACACAGCTCGGCTCTTCCGCGCTGGCCGGTTTGGTCAACAACGCCGGTGTGGCAGTTCCGGGTCCACTTCTTCATCTGCCACTGGAAGAATATCGCCGTCAACTCGAAGTAAACCTGGTAGCGCCACTTTCTGTGACGCAGGTCTTTGCTCCTCTACTGGGTGCAGATCTGGCCCGGCGAGGACCGGCCGGACGGATCATCAACATCGGCTCTACCGCGGGAAAGATCGGTATCCCGTTTATGGGAGCATATGTTGCGTCAAAACATGGACTGGAAGGCATGTCTGAGGCGCTCCGGCGCGAAATGATGATCTACGGCATCGATGTCATCATGATCGTGCCTGGCCCGGTTGCGACCCCGATCTGGGACAAGGGAGAGGCCGAGGATCTCAGCGCGTACGCGGGCACTGCGTACGGTGTCACGCTCGAACAGTTCCGCAAATACATGATTGCGGATGGCCGAAAAGGACTGGAACCAGAACGTCTAGGCGAAGCTGTGTACGTCGCGCTCACGGCCCAGCGATCTAAAGCAAGCTACACTGTCATTCCGCAACGTTTTAAAAACTGGACTTTGCCACGACTTCTGCCGAAGAGGATGGTCGACAAGTTGATAGCCAAGCAATTGGGCTTGGCACGGACGCGTGCTGAAGAAGCCGATACCCAACTCGGCTAATTCTTTCAGCGTCAGGATGAGATCGGCGACGCCCAGCAAATCTCGGAGGAGAGCCCGTCAGCACGACCGCCAAGAGCAGCGACCGACGCAGGGAAAAGGAGTGCCTTTCCGACCTTGCAGTCTGAAAAGTGATTTCGGCCTCTCCTCTGTTTTTGTGATCTTTGCCTTTTTTTTGCAGCTATTTTCCAAGCTTATTCGTGCAAGCCTGTGATAATGGGATCGGTTATCCGGAATTCACTAAATTCTACTTCGAATCCCTCCCTTTCGGGAGAGCAACACATCAAACCGACCTGGCTATCGCCGCGGTCCGCGAAGTAAGCAAGGCGAAGCATGCGGAAAGAAAGACCATCAACGGAATATTGAATCCGAATCGCACTGCCTAGTCTGGTCAATCGCAACCAAACCGGACCCTGCGAATCAGCGGGCAGAATAGACCAATCGGAAAAATCGCGGGTAACTACCGCTGAAAAATGAGGTAATCCGTCCGTATACTCAATGCCCGCTTTGATCCAGTTAGCTGCGTCTGAGCGGATCATTATACCCGCCTGATCATAAAGGGCCTCATATTTGGCCTCTATCTTGACCTGGGCGGTGAAATCTCCGGTCTTTTGTTCGTAATAGAAATGTCCATTGTCCCGAACAAAGCCGTAATGCGTAATTCGCCAAAAATCAGTTTTCGCACCGCTAACAACTCGGAGCCGACCATCATCAGCTTTCCAAACTGGAGGTTCATTCAACCATTGCATCGAGGGACTGTCCGATACGAATAGCCACAAATAAAAGAGAAACTTCGACCAACCGCGAATGGACACGAATAAGCAGAAAGACTTATTCGTGTGTCTTCGTCTCGATTTGCGGTTTTAGCGATACCAGTTCTTTAATTAACCACGAATGAACGCTAATGGACACGAAGCAAAGTGAAACGTATTCGCGTCTATTCGCGGTTGGAAATACCCAGCCCGACTGATCAACCACGAATGGACGCGAATGGACACGAAGCAAAGCGAAACTTATTCGTGTCTGTTCGTCTCTATTCGCGCTTGGAAATACCAGCCCGACTTGTCAACCACGAATGGACGCTAATGGACACGAAGCAAAGCGAAACTTATTCGCGTCTATTCGCGGTTGGAAATACCCAGCCCGACTGATCAACCAAGAATGAACGCTAATGGACACGAAGCAAAGCGAAACTTCTTCGCGTCTATTCGCGGTTGTAAATACCCAGCCCGACTGATCAACCAAGAATGAACGCTAATGGACACGAAGCAAAGTGAAACTTCTTCGCGTCTATTCGCACTTGGAAATACCAGCCCGACTGGTCAACCACGAATGGACGCTAATGGACACGAAGCAAAGTGAAACTTCTTCACGTCTATTCGCGCTTGGAAATACCCAGCCCGACTGGTCAACCACGAATGGACGCTAATGGACACTAAGCAAAGCGAAACTTCTTCGCGTCTATTCGTGTCTATTCGCGGTTGGAAATACCCAGCCCCCGACTGATCATCCACGAATGGACGCTAATGGACGCGAATCAAAGCGAGAACTTATTCGTGTGTCTTCGCATCTGTTCGTGGTTTTGGAAGTACGAACTCTCAGGAAAAGGGTTCACTGCGCGTTTTATTCGCGGTTCCGCAAACGAGTGATCCGATACGCGCAGCGTCGGGCACCTGCTAATAGATGCTCGACTCGCTCGACCCGAACATCGCGCCCGAGCACATGTTCGAAGATAGCCTGTTCGGAACGGCAAAAGCCGGTGCAAGCGCTGGCCGCGGCGCAGATCGGGCAATGGTTCTCTATCAAAAGATAGCTACCGTCCTCCTCCTTTTCCCAGGTCGCCATATACCCCTCTTTGTTCCGAATCTCAGCCAAATGCGCGATCTTCCTGGCCAGGGTTTGCTCGCCGGATAGCAATGCCTCATACCGCTTCCGGGTTCCGGTCTCACGGACTCGGATCAATTTCTCCAAGGCATCTGCTCCCAGCACGTCTCTGATTTCACCGATAAGCTGCGCCGTAAGTTCCGCGTGCGCATCCGGAAAGCGCCGTTGCGCGGCCGGCGCGAGTGAGTAGACCTGCGCCGGCCTGCCCACTCCTCGTACTTCGGACTGGGCGTAAACCAATCCTTCATCGCTTAGTCGCAGCAATTGCTGGCGCGCCGCCTCTGGTGTGATTTGCAATCTGGTACCGAGATCGGCCGCAGTCTGTGGTCCTCTGGTCTTGAGCAAGAACAGCAATCGATCCGGCGGCGCTAATTTTTCCAGATCCCTATTTTCCAAGTATTGCCTTGACATATTCAACCACTGGATTTACCAAGTTTGTACTTATTAAAATAAACGCCCTCCCAGTAAATGCAACTGAGGAGGACAACCGAGATCCCCAATGAAACTGCTATCTGACAGATTTGCGCTTATTACCGGTGCTTCCCAGGGGCTTGGTCGTGAGCTCGCACTCGCCTATGCCCGTGCCGATGTCCGCGGTCTGGCCCTGGTCGCACGTGGAAAAGAATCATTGCAGAAACTTAAATCGGACATCAACAAAATCGCACCAGCCGCAACCGTGGCAATTATTCAGGCAGATCTCGGCTCGGTGACCGACATCGATCGGGTCGCAGCGATTACCCTGGAGGCGTGCGGCGGTCGACTGGATGTCTTAGTCAATAACGCATCCACTCTCGGACCAGTACCGCTCCCTTATCTGCTGGATTATCCGGTGGACGATTTCCAACAGGTTTTGAACGTCAATCTGGTTGCCCCTTTCCTCCTGATCCAGAACTTGTTGGCCGCAATGATCGATCATGGCGGATCCATCATTAATGTTACCAGTGACGCCGGTCGGGTCGGCTATCCTGGCTGGGGCGCATATGGCATCAGCAAATTCGGTTTGGAAGGACTATCGCAAACCTGGGCCGCCGAACTGGCGGAAACGCCAGTTCGGGTGAATTGGGTTGACCCGGGAAACCTGAATACGGCCATGCATCGCGACGCCGAACCAAATGAAGATCCGAGTGCCTGGGCCGATCCAGCCGCGGTAACCGATATCTTTGTCTTCCTTGCTTCGGAAGCAGGCCAACACGTGCGCGGCCAACGTCTGGAAGCGCAATCCAACTGGCGCAGTGCAATAACGAAAGGATAACTCATGTTGCTGCCGCCTGGCCTGCCTTCGATCAAAAATATCTGCAAAACCGTAGAACCGAAATCGGTCAGTCGAACGACCGCTTTTCATTTACCTTCGGAACTGAACGCCGATCGGCCGCCGGAGCGCCGTGGCCTGGCCCGTGACCGCGTCCGGTTGTTAGTGCTGGACCGCAACACCGGCCAAGTTACGCACACGCGGTTCGATCGAATCACGGAATTTCTCGATCCCGGGGATTTGCTGGTGTTCAACTCCAGCCGAACGCTTCCAGCCACATTGGCCGGAACGGTCAGACATTTGCAGTGGGCGGTCGAAGTCCGCTTAGCGGAGTTGCTGCCGGATGGCACCTGGCTCGCGTTGCTCATTCAATCGCCGCAAAAGGCCGAGAATGTTGTCACCAAAGGATTGATCGTGGAGTTTGCCCAAGACCTCCGCTGCGAAGTCCTTGAGCGGGATCAACGAATTCCGCGTCTGTGGAAACTGCGGTTCTCGAAGAGCGGGACTGAGTTTCTCGATTCGGTTTATCGCATCGGACAACCGGTCCGTTACCGCTATCTCTCTGCCCCTTGGCGACTGAGTTATTACCAGAACGTGTACGCCCTGCAACCGGGCGCAGCGGAAATGCCGAGCGCGGGTCGGGCTTTCACTTGGCGCCTTCTTCTGCAGTTGCGCCACCGAGGCGTGGAAACCGCCGCGATCACCTTGCACGCAGGCTTATCCTCGTATTTAGACAACGATCTCGACCGCCAACACCTCGCTTCTGAGGAAGAATATTGGATCAGTGAAGAAGCAGCCGCCAAAATCCGCCGAGCAAAAAATTCAGATCGCCGCATTGTGGCCATCGGTACGACCGTCGTGCGAGCGTTAGAGTCAATAGCGGCAGAGTCCGGCGGTGAAGTCAGAGCGTGTCACCAGTACACACAATTACGGGTCACTGCTGACCATCGATTACAGATCGTGAACGGTCTACTCACCGGGTTACATGAACCGGAAGCAAGCCATCTCGACTTGTTGGCAGCGTTCGTGTCGCCACCCACTCTTTACGCGGCCTACTCGGAGGCAGTCCGGCAACGCTATCTCTGGCATGAATTCGGCGATCTGAATCTGATTTTGTAGAAATGACAACCGAATCTAACCGCGAATAGACCCGAAGGGACGCGGCAACGGCCCCCAGACTGATGAGGCTCTAGTTAGTCAACCGAGCGACCCATCATCTCAAACCGATGAGACTTCATCGCTCCGATCACCGCAGCTTCTTCCGGCGTCGGGGCTGCATCGGCACCGAACACTCCACCCACAGTATGGCCGATGCAGTGAAGCAGTGTAAGAATCGAAGCGATCCGCAAGACTCGAGTAACAGTGCGCCTAGCCGCCATGGTGCGAATCGCTGATTAGTTTGGTGTACCCCTCCAACACGTAAGACCATCCCCGCGGTTTATCGACTTCGGTGCGCAACCGATCTCCACTTTCGCCGTGTCGTTCGAAATGACGGTGTTCCAGTTCCACTTTCGTCTTACCAGGATGTTCTGGAATGAACCGCACCTCTACCTCACTTGCTTGGGCAATATCAGGGACGAATTCGAAATCTCCATTGAGATCCCACGAAAAGACCAATCTCCGTGGAGGTTCATAAACCAGCACCGTTCCCCAGTTGCATTCCGAGCCGTCCTCATCCTTCTCATACCAGCGCCCACCGGCGCGTGGTTCAACGATTACCGCAACGATCGGGCTCCCTCCAATATGATGTTCTTTCGGCCACCATTGGCCCATATTCTTGGTGAAGACCGCAAACGCGTGCTCTGGTTCAGCGTTTACGACGATTGTTTTTCGAACGGCTGGATTTTGTTCTTGTTGCATCTGGAGGATTGAGGTTTTTGGATTGTTCCTTTTCGACAAAAGACTTGAACGATTCGAGCGCATCACCCCAGAATCGGTCGAAATAGGCGCGTATATTTTCGATACCGGCGGGGTTCAGCTGGTAGATCCGCCGGTTTCCGCTCGGCCGGTCCAAGACCAGGTTGGCTTCCTTAAGCACGCGCAAATGTTGGGAGACGGCTGGTCGGCTGACGGGAAGGCCCTTGGCGATCTGATGGACTGCGGCGGGGCCTTTGGCCAGACGCTCAAAAACCGCTAATCGGGTGGGATCAGCCAGCGCGATCAATGAATTCCTATGGTTAGCTGTCACTTACCGTAAGTGAGCACTTACCTAGGTTGATGTCAAGTATCGGATAGGACTCATAAGTCGCATGAGACCCATGAGTCCTCTGTGCCGCGCTCCCGGTGAAGCGCAAAAGACTGGATATGGGATTGCTTCGTTGAAAGAGGCGTCAACCGTCACCGCGTTACAGGAGACGCCCGCTATGACAACTAACTTTACGAATTGCCCTGCTGCTGGCCCGAAGGGTCAGAAGAGCTTAGCCCAGGCTTCAACCTGGGTTGCCTTAGAATAAAGGTGATCAGCCCTGTAAGGGCGGGAGGACGTCGTCATCGGAATTTCGTCGAGCACGGTACTACTTACGTCTAACCGAAGTCTTTCCCACGCCCGTACAGGGCTGCTCGTTAACAAATAACGCACCCCAGGCTAAAGCCTGGGCTAAGCTCTTCTGACCCTTCGGGCCAAGAAGCAGGGCATTCGTAAATGTTGATGCGACGCGCGGGGACGGATGCCTGCTGATCAGTGAGCTACATCGCAGGTCTCACTCACAACGATCCCCTCATCGCCGCCAGATGGCGTTTCATCTCGGCCACTCGAAAGTTATGCTCTTTTCCCCGCCGGATGACGACACTGGTGGCCAGGATATCGATGAGCGTGAGTGCAGCTAGTCGCGAAATCGTGGGCGTGTAAACGTCAGTGTTTTCCAAGGTTTCGACTAGTAGAACAACCGTGCAATGATCTACCAGTGCACCCTCCTTCCCGACGATACCGATGACCGATGCGCCACTCGCCAGTGCGGTCTTAGCCGCCTCGATCACCCCTTTGGTTTGACCCGTATTCGAAATCGCAACCACCACGTCCCCGCTTTTTACCATCGATGCGGCGATGAATTGCTGATGAGAATCGCAGTGCGCCGTACAAGGTACGCCAAAAAGGGGAAATTTTTGCTGAGCGTCGAGTGCCACTATTCCGGACGCGCCAAAACCGAAGAATTCAATTCGCTTCGCCGCCAGCAGCAAATCGACTGCCTTCTGTAGCGCTCGCTTATCGAGTTGCTTCCGGGCCCAGTCCAAACTGTTCATGCTGTAATCGAAGATCTTATTGGCGATGACCTCCGGCGAGTCCGCCGGCAGAATCACCGAGTGGGTAGCCGGCATGCCGAGAGCGACGCTCTGAGCTAAGCGCACTTTAAAGTCCTGAAAGCCGATAAATCCGAGAGCCTCGCAAAAACGGATTACTGTTGGTTCGCTCACGCCGGCGCGTCGAGCTGTCTGGTCGACCGTACCGTTAAGTATAAATTGGGGAGCCGCTAATGTTAGCTCGGCAACCTTTCGATCCGATGGCCGAAGATCGGTCAAATAAGTGGAGATGATTTCCAACAGGTTGCGATTAGGATCGCTCGGAATCGGAGGTCGAGGTCTTCTAGGCACGGTTACGTGGATTGAAAGTGTAGCGGCTACCGGCCTCTGCCTTCAAGAGCTGAAGTTCTGGCGGAACCTCAATTGCAGCCTGGTCAATTAGTTCGGGCTTGATCGTATTGAACGCAAACAGGCCGAAGTGTTGCGCAATCATCGCCGGAACTCTCGCCTGCAAACAGAGGTTAATCGCCTCTGTTAGCGTAAAGTTGCCGACAATGTTCTTCTCCGTAAGCTCCTTCCTTCGACCGTTTACCGGCAACATCGCAACGTCCGGTCGAAGTTCCCGGAGTTTCTCTACTAATCCATCGTACGGAACACAATCACCGGAGTGATACAGGGTCGTCGTCCCGCACCGCAAGACATAGCCAAGAAATCGGTGCCGTCCTCGCTGATCGTATTCGAATCCTTCGTGCGCAGCCGCCACTGGAACAACCTCCATTTCATCCTTCAGCAAAATGGACTTGCCGGCTTCGGCCCAAATGAAACGGGCCCGGTCCAGTCGCAAATGTGCGACGTCCTCCTCAATACCGCCAGGCAGGATGAAGTGGGTCTCCGGCTGATTCTTGGCGATCGATTCCAGCGTTGGTACGTCCAGGTGGTCTCCGTGAACGTGGGTGCAGAACACGTAATTCAATTGCGGCAACTCGTGAGCCGCAATCGGCGGCGCTTCCATTCTTTCATGGGAAAACACGTGGTCGCGATATTTTGCTGCCAGCGAGTTCGTGAGATAGGGGTCAATGACCCAGGCCAGGTCCGGCGTACGGAAGAGAAAACCGGACTGGCCTAACCAATACAGTTCGAGCTCCTTTGCGGGACTCTGCAGCGCACTGGCCAGAGATCCGTCGAAACGCATGAGCTTAACGGGGGGCATGCGCAAAGAACGTAATCAGGTTTTCCGCCGCCTCAACCGCCGCTCGGTCGACACTTTCCTTGGTATAGGCACCCAGATGCGGTGTGGCGATCACTTTGGCGTGTCCGATCAACGCGCTGCTATCCCCAGCGGCTTCTTCAAAAACGTCGGACGCATAAATTTCCATTTGGCCGGTCTCCAGACCGGCCAGAACCGCCGTCTCATCTACCAATGAGCGTCGGGCACAATTGATTAGAATCAGCCCCGGCCGCGAGCGTGCAACCAATTCGGCGGTAATCAAGGGTCGTCCGCCGGGTAAGGGCGGACAATGAAGGGTCACGAGATCGGCCGAACGCACACCAGCGGACAACTCTACTTTAGCGAATGGATCCGTTGCTACCTGCATCGGTTCGACCACGGAGACGGAAGAGCCAAACGCGGCCAATAAGCGAGCAACCAGTTGTCCAATCTTTCCGAAACCGACAACCAATGCCGATCTGCCGTTCAATTCTTTTCCTAACCGACGGGCCCATTTACCTTCTTTGAGCTGCCGATCGGCCAAATGAAAATGGCGAACAGCCGCCAGCGCCAAACCTAGCGTTAGTTCGGCGACTCCTTGGGCATTGGCGCCGGCAGCGCTGAGCACTGTGATCCCTTGTCCTTTTGCCTCTTCCAGTGGTATATTGTCGATGCCACTACCGTTCCGGCTAATTACCTGCAGCTGTTTGGCCGCGTCCAGCACCCGAACCGAGATCGGCTCAACGCCTGCTAACCATCCTGCGCATCCTGGCAAGAGCTGCAAAAGTTCCGCTTCTTCAGGTAGCCGGCCCCGCGGGCCAAAGATAACCTCCCATCCTTGATCCCGGAGCAGTTGAATCGCCGGATGCTCGGAAGCAGACAAAGAACGCGGAGTAACCAGGATGCGTCTCATTATCTTCCGCTGGTTTGCGTGGCTACGCGCGAAAGTCGCTGAAAGGTTGAGGAGTCAGTGGGAATCTCGATTGCGAACACATCGGAAATAACGCAGGTCCAGCCATGAATAAAATAGTCCCAGCCGTCATAAATGTGGAGCTTTCTCGACTCCGGTTGCCTATGCGCTTGTTGCAGAAAGGCAAGCGCTCCCCGGTAATTGAGCTCCCAAACAATTGCCCCGCTGGGAAATGCTATTCCATCCGTAATCGGTGATCCAGGCCGATCCTTACCCAGTCCAGTCGCGTTAATGATGAGAGAACGCGGCGCGAGCGTTCGCATGATTACGTCGTTTTCTTCTATCGATTTGATCAACCGGGTCTCAAGCTGGGGCGAGTCCACTAACCGCTGGAGATGATCCAGCCGTTCGGCGGAAATATCCGAAACGATGATCCGCGTAGGTCGTCCGAGTCGGTGTTCGCCCTTGAGCAGAAACCAGATGATCGCCACGCCGGCACCGCCGCTGCCAATACAGAAAACCTGCCCGTCCTCGCCTCTCCAGAAATTTTCCGGCAAGATAGAGCAGAGAGTCCGGCCGGCCGAGACCGGATCTTTGGCTTGCCCGATGAATTTTCCATTTCGTTTTGAGATCGAGCTGATTTCATGCATGGCCGTCGCAAACCAGTCGAGTTCGTCGAACTGATCCCGAGCAGCCCGGAACAGATCTATTTTGTGAGTCGTCACTAACGCTCCGCGCGATTCGTCGTCATTACGGATGAAGTTAACCACCTCACGATAGGACTCGGGAGGAGCATTCAAGGGAAGATCGATGCCACGGATAGTCGCACCATGGATACCCAACTCGGTCGCCCATTTCGGAAATACTTGCATGATCGACGACTGGCTCGTCGACACACCGATAAAATGGATCGTTGGAGCCTCGGCCGGCGGCAGCGATAAGCTCATGCCTGAATCACCGATTTTGCGAGTTTGACGCTGGTTGCTACTGATTCCCGGATGGCGGCCCAGTCCCGGTCACGAATCCATTGTTTGGCGGCAAGCCAGGAACCGCCGACCGCAATAACCGCTGGCTCCTTGAGCCACGCTTCCAGGTTATTAAGATTGATGCCACCGGTAGGGACAAAGGTCGGAGAAAAGGCTCGAAACGTCGTAGCGAGCACTCGCAACGCCCGGGTTCCACCAATTCCCTCAGCCGGAAAGAACTTGCACTGTGTCACGCCGAGCGCTAACGCCCCCTGCAATTCAGACGGTGTTGCCACGCCCGGTAAATAAGGCGTGCCGGATTCCAAAATGGCCTCCGTTAATGTACGATCAAATCCGGGTGAAACCAGAAATTGGGCGCTCGCATCCAAAGCTTGTCGCAGGTGATCGCGCGTGATGATAGTGCCCGCACCGACTAACATCTCTGGAAAACGCTTCCGGATTGCGCTGATTGCCTGAGCCGCAGCGTTCGTGCGAAAGGTTACTTCCAGCAATGGTAACCCGCCTTGGAGAAAAGCTTCTGCTAGATGAAGAGCATCATCAGCCGAATCAAGTTCGATGACTGGCATCAATCGATGATCTGCCAGTTCGGAGAAAATTGGGTGTAGCATATTCAGATGTTATCCTACCCGACTGTATGCCTCTATTTCGGCTCGCGTGCGAACCGTGTAACGGAGGTTCGGAATTAATTTCCATCCCGTAGCTCGGTCCTCGACCACGAGCAGCTTGAATCCGCCCGCCTTTCGGACAATCTCGAAATTCTGGCCGGCATCAGCCGGATAGGAAAAGAGAGTCGCAAAAATCTCTGACCCGATGTTTACACTGCGATGCACCCAAAAGGGCGGAACATAGACCAGATTGCCCGGGCGCATCTCGGCTGCTTCCACTTTCCCCTCAAGATCTTCCATGAGCAAAATCCCATGGCCGGATAAGCAATAGTAGGTTTCCGATCGATCGGCCCGTTGATGGAGATGACCACGCGTCATGAAAAACTCAGCTCCGACCTTTCCAGGATTCAAAGCACTGATTCCGGTAATCAGGTCGTTGCCTCCTTCGGTAAACCGAAGCTCATTTACCCGGTAGGCGATTTCGCTGCCGCGACTCTCCAGCAGTTGCTGAAATTTCTCTTCGTCAGCATAGATACGATCGAGTTCACGAATATACTTCACATACCCTCCCGTGTTCGGCTGAATTTCAAGGGATTCCGCATTCAAAAGAGCGGCGAACGGTGGCAGGTAATTAACGGCACTCATGGCGCAGAAATGTGATCGAAAATGGTATGGGCGAGACGCTGTACCGATTGCAAATTGGCGCGTTTTTTGTAGTAATACAACAGTAAAGTCACGCTTTCCGAATTGCGATCATGAAATCGCGAGGCTGGCCGCGGCGCAGCAAATCCAAAAAAACGGGACCCTTACTCTCCCGTCGTGTGTTTGAGCGCGGATACCTTTTCTCCCGCTTCCACATGACTTGCTTCAGCAAATCAAGGGTCGATTTTCAGTTCAGAATTGGAATGAATCGATTTTCCGGAACGAACCAGATATTTGTGCCAAAAAGAGTTGCCTTCACACTAAGCCAGTAGTAATACTACGCACTTTCGGCGGAAGAGAACGTTTTCTGCCGCCCTCCGGTTAATGGTTTCTCGCAGGGCTCCGGTTCGCCGGCACTGTTTCTCGTTCCGGTTTTCGCAGCGGATCTCCGAAACCTTAACGCGCAGGGCCACGAAACTTATTTGACCCCACGATCTTTCTTCTACTGAGAATTTGTACAGCCTAAAAGAAACTGTGTAATCTAGGTATTTGCGGATTACAAAAATCCTATGCCCCCAGGAACAAAAGATCTGTTGCTTGCCATCGATGTCGGCACCGGTAGCGTGCGCGCGGCACTGGTAGACGTTGAGGGTCAGATCGCCGCATTTCACGCTGCGGAACATGATCAGCAAGTGCCTCAGTTCGGCTGGTCTCAGCAGCGACCTTCGGATTGGTGGAACGGAGTCGTTCTGTGCATTCGTTCAGTGTTGGAGAAAGTAGAAGCAGCCCCCGCGCGGATCGCTGCAATCGCCTGCTGTGGGCAGATGCACGGGACGGTCTTGCTCGACCAATCTGGTGTTCCGGTGGTTGATTACGCTCCGCTTTGGAATGACAAACGGACCCGCAGAGTGCTCGACGAATTCTTGCACAAGCACGACCAGGAAAAGTTGCTGCCGATCACTGGAAACCCGGCTGCCACCGCTTGGCCGGCGTTTAAGCTTCTCTGGTTCAAGCATGATCTTCCCGATGTTTATCGGCGCGCACGTTCGGTTCTCATTGTGAAGGACTTTATTAATTTTAAACTCACTGGTCACAAGGCTATCGACCGTCCGGAGGCATCTACTACGTACCTGTACGACGTTGGAACGCGCTCCTGGAGCGGCTCAATCATCGATCTCTTGGAGCTCAATCCAGATTTGTTACCGGAGCTGAAGTCGCCTATCGATATCGTCGGCACCATTTCTAAACAGTGCTCGGAACAAACCGGTCTTTTGTTAGGAACTCCCGTCGCAGTCGGAGCTGGCGATTTTCCCGTCACTTTGCTGGGATCTGGAGTCAGTCCGGTCGGTGTGGGTTCGGACTCCACCGGTACTTCTACGCTACTCACCTTGCAGACGGAAAAGCCTGTCCTGCACCCGATTATTAGCAACGTAGCCGGGATCGACCAAGGTTGGAGCGCATTTACTATTTTAGACGCAGGCGGTGATGCGATGCGTTGGGCTCGTCGCGCCTTCCACGATAACGAGCTCAGTTACGACGAGCTGGTAAAACTAGCCGGTGCAGTTGCTCCCGGATCTGACGGACTTCTGTTTCTTCCCTATCTCAATGGGGAGCGCCTTGGTCCACGAACCAATGCCCGGGCCCAATTTTTCGGTCTCACCTACGGTCATCAGACCGGTCATCTGCATCGTGCGGTCATGGAGGGAGTCGCGTTCGCGTCGCGGCGAAATCTGTCCATCATGGAGGAGAGCGGGAACACACTCAATTACATGATCGCAAGCGGCGGCGGAGCGAAAACGAGGTTATGGTTGGAAATCAAGGCCAGCATCTATCGGACACCCATTCGTACGACCAAACACTCGGAATCCAGCATTCTAGGTTGCGCCATGATCGCCGGTACCGCGGCGGGTATTTATCCATCTCTCGCCGAAGCATCGAAGCGTCTCATTCAATTAGACGATGAAATCGTTCCCAACCCCAATTGGGTTCCGCGCTATAAAAAGCTAGCCGAGTTGTTCGACCAGATCTACAACGACGCCGGACCGTATTATGAGAGGCTGGATGCGTATGCGGCGGAGTTTGGAGCCGCGGCTTCGAATATTGGATGAACGCGGCTCGGTAGGGCATACAGTCCGGCGGGTAACCGCGTGGCAGAGGGAATAAGACCGAGCGCCCGACTGTGAGCCTTCGCGGCCGCGTCGTTTCGGCTCACACACCTCATCTCGCTATCGCTCAACGGCGTGTTTCGCCCTACCAAAATCACGCCACCACTTTCAGCATCCCCCCGTCGACAAAGTAAGCGGACCCAACTGAATAGCTTGCCCTCGGCGAGCACATAAAGACGAAGAAGTGTGCGATTTCTTCCGGCGTGGCAAATCGATTGATTGGCGCGTACTCGCGGGCAACGCCATCGAGGTGGGCCTGCCAATCTCCACCTTTGTCAGCGGTTAATTGTTTAGCGGTCTTGATCCAATCTGGGGTGAGCACCAACCCAGGATTAATCGTGTTCACGCGGATATTATCTTTGATGAGTTCGTTCGCGAGAGTTTTGGAAAACATCAACAGTGCGGCTTTGGTAGTGTTGTAAATCGGCTCATACCAAAGCGGTTGAACGGTACAGATCGAACCATTGTGCAAAATCACTCCACCTCCGCGTTTTCGCATGAACGGCACCAGACCGCGTGCCAGACGAACAGCTGCCATCACATGCAGGTCCCAGTAATATTGCCATTTCTCGTCCGGCGCCTCCATGACCGTCTCATTGCTGCCTGTGCCCGCGTTATTGATTAAAATATCGACGCCACCGAATTCCGTCTCTGCCGCGCGAACGAGTGCTTCGGTTCCGGCGGGAGTAGCGACGTCTGCGACAACTCCCACTGCGCGGACTTTGAACTTTTCAGCAACCTGCTTGGCCTCGCTTTTGACTCGATCTTCCTGGCGCGCCGCCAAAACCAGATGGACGCCCTCTGCCGCTAAACCTTCGGCTACAGCGAGCCCGATTCCGACACTGCCGCCCGTAATAACGGCCACTTTATCTTTTAATTCTAAATCCATAATAAATGACTTATATAGCGGTGTTGTAGGAGGTTACTTCACAATCACAATCTTGGAACGATCGATGGTGAGGGCAACTGCGAGAATGAGCACCAGCCCGAACACGATCTGTTGGGCGAAGATGTTTACGCCGATAAATGTCATTCCCACTCGGACGATTGTGATAATCAAAGCGCCTACCGCTGTCCGGCCTATGCCCCCCGCTCCACCGGTGATCGCCGTGCCACCGACGATGACCGAGGCGATCGCCGGCAACAACAATTGATCGGCCAGATTGGGAGAGCCGCTGCCTTGTCTTCCGGCCATCAGAATGCCGGCTAATGCTGCAAGCGCACCCGAGGTCGCGAAAGCGAGTACTTTGTACCGATTGACTTTTACACCGGATGCCCAGGTAGCCGGTTCACCGGCGCCAATCGCGATACTGTATCGACCAAACGGCGTGTATTTCTGGCACCAAATGCCAAGCGCGGCTACAAGCCCGGCAATCCAAATCACATTCGGTAACCCGAGCAACCGCCCATTAACCCAAGTAAGATAAGCACGACCCGATTCCTCAATGCTGATCGCGCGCTCGTGCGACATCAAGAGCGCAGCGGAAACGAGCAGCCCACTCGTAGCCAGCGTCACAATAAACGAAGGAATTTTAAGCCATACATGAAAAATCCCGCTCACGACTCCGGCCAGCAGGCCCATCACTAAAGCTGCAACGAGAAATCCGTAGCCGTAAGTCGGTAGCATGAGCGCAACAATGACGCTGGCAAAGGAACAGATCGCCTGAATCGAGAGATCGATGCTTCCCAGCATGACGACGAAGGTCGAGCCCGCACCTAGGATGAATAGAATGGCTGTGTCGGCCACGGTTACGATCAAACTCTCCAAATTGAAAAAGCCTGGGCGTAGAGTGCCGATCACCAATACTAATCCGACCAACACGAGTACGGGGGCAAAGGCGCGGATCTGCTCCCCGTAATTGGGCTTCTTCAACGTAGTTGATGGTGCGGGCATATTCTCAAACCATGTGGCCAATGAGATCAATCTGCTTTGGCTTATTTCCGGGCGGTGCATCGAAACGCGCAGTTACTTGACCATCGCGCATCACGATTATGGAATGGGAAAGCCCGATTGTTTCTTCCAGTGTGTCAGCCGTGAGGACGATCGCAATTCCTTGTTCCGAGAGCGTGCGCATCAAATCATAGACCTCCTCCTTGGCTCCGACATCGAGACCACGCGTCGGGTGATCGAAAATCAAGATCTTTGATTGCGCGTTCATCCACTTCGAAAGGACTACCTTTTGCTGATTTCCCCCGCTGAGGTTGAGGCAGAGCGCGTCAATGCTGGGTGTGCGAATGTGCAACTTCTTGACCCAGTTTTCCGCGACTTCACGCTCCTGCTTGGTCTGAATCGCTCCCGTCTTCATGACCGTGGCGAGACTCGCTAGTGTGATATTGGGAACGATAGGTAACGAAAGCACCAGGCCTTCTACTCGACGCTCGCGTGGAATGTAGCCAATACCCAGAGCTGCTGCCTGATCTGGCGAGCTTAATCGAACCGGCCGCCCCGAAACCGTCAGGCTTCCGGAAGTGTGCGGAAGAAACCCGAAAAGTGTTCGGGTCAATGCTTCGCGCCCAGATCCAATCACGCCAGCGATGCCCAGGATCTCCCCTTGTCGCAAAGTAAAATCAACGTTGCGATAGGAGCCGTCCACCGTCAAGCGCTCGGCCCGAATCACTTTGGTCTCTCCCGGTATACGTTGCCGAGCCTCGCGGTAATACTCGGCGTGAAGCTCTCTTCCGACCATGAGCCGGTGTAGTTGCGGAACAGTCGTTTCACTGGCCAGCATCTCGGCTACGACCTTGCCATCCTTCATGACGTAGACGCGGTCAGAAATATGCAGCACTTCATCCAAACGATGCGAAACGAAGACGAAACTCGCGCGAGTCCGCAAGGCCCTCACCCGCTCGAATAGAATATCGATTTCGCGTTGCTCTAAAACGGAGGTTGGCTCATCAAGCAAAATCACCAGGTGTCGCTCCGTTCGCTCTTCCAGCGCCAAGGCTTTCGCCAATTCGACCATTTGCCGTTCGGCGAAGCTTAATCGCGCGGTTCGCGCGGCCGGATCTATATTCAACTGGACCTTCTCCAGCTGCCGCCGAGCTGCTGCATGTAAAGCCGGCCAGGAAACAACTCCCAAACGGCTAAACTCTTTCTCCTGACCAAGATAAATATTTTCCGCAACAGTAAGATTGGGAAGCAATGATTGCTCCTGAAACACTATGCCAATTCCATTGAGATTGGCTTCACGCGGGCTGCTCAGCGTAAGGGGTCGGCCGTCGAGCAGCAGGGCTCCGTTATCGGGTCGATAGACTCCCGCCAGAATCCGAATCAGCGTCGATTTACCTGCGCCGTTTTCGCCGACCAAGCCAACAACTTCACCCGGCCTGATCTCGATTGACACACGGTCCAATGCTTGAACCCCAGCGAACGCTTTGCTGACGTCGGTTAGGCTAAGAAACGCTTTTTCTGCCATGAGCCTTACTTCACAAATTTCATTCGGTTGCGATCAATCGAGGAAGCCACCGCGATGATAATGATGATTCCCTGAACCGCTTGTTGAATATCCGGAGAGATACCGAGCAAAACCATTCCGTTGCCCAACACGGCAATGATGAGCACGCCGACCAGTGTATTCAATACGCCTCCGGCACCGCCGCTTAACGAAGTGCCACCGACCACCACCGCCGTGATGGTCGAAAACAATCTGCCGTCACCGATGGTGGCGTTGCCTTGGCCGAGTTGTGCTGCCGCCAAGACTCCGCCAATTCCATAGAACGCGCCGGCCAGCGTGAAGACCAGAACCTTGACCCGGTTAACGTGGATGCCAGAGAGCACAGCGAGATCTTCTCCGCCTCCAATGGCCAAGACATGACGACCAAAGATCGTGAACCTTTCGATCAACCAAGCAAACACGAGCACCCCTAGAGCAACCCAAACCGCCAATGGAAAGTTGAAAAAGCGTGTGAGGGCGAGCGAGCGAATCTCCGGGTCGAGAACCCGAGCGTTTCTCCCACCCAGTATCAAGGTTGCTAGCCCGATTCCGACGAACCAGCTGCCCAGCGTAACCATGAAGGACGGAATACGGACTCTCACATGAACAAACCCATTCAGAAATCCGATGGCCGCACCCGCGATGATGGCAAAAATTGGGGCGGTCCAGCCAAAAGAATTCTGGTTCATGTCGTTGCGGACCAAGATGGCAACGACGACTGCGCCGAGCGCAAGTATGCCCTCTACGGAAAGGTCGACGCTCCCCAATAGAATGACGAAGGTGGCTCCCAAAGCGAGTACCAGCGGAATCGCAGCAGAATTGGCGATCCGCACAAAATTAAAAAAATCAAAAAAACGCGAATTGCGTAACCCGATCAGGAGCGATAGGACCAGCAGCGCAAGAAGCGGGGCAAAAGATTTGACCCGCTCCAGCCATTTGCGGGAGCGCGTTTCCGGCTTCGTCACTTTGGCTTGCGCCGATTCAGTGTCGGCAATTGCGCTGGTTGAAGATTTGTTCACTTCGCAGAATGTCTCGTCGCTGTGCTCGTGATCATACGACATGGAGATAGTCGGCGGTCGGCGGGTGCGTCCGGCCACTGCGGCGCCCGGAAACGACCCAGGGCGCACCCACATATTAAATTAGACATGGGTTGTACTAGGTCGTTTCGGAACAATAAATAGCTCCAGTTCGTCAAGGACCGTTTGCGGGTGCCCGGCAGCGGCCCGACGCACCCTCCGACCTACGGGGATATCTCGATATCTCTTTGGCGACGACAAGGATTAAAGCAGCTAAGCCTCAGGACGCAACCCGAGCTCCCCCTCAACTTGCAACGTTGCCCCAGTAATCGTTCCAATCAACCTTAGGCGTGGTTTGAATGTAATTCTTTATGAAATCGTCGACCGTATCTTTCGTTACCAGAATACCTTTTGCGTTGTAGTTGCGATGATTGTCCGGTTCTTTGGTGACATCAAACTTACCCGTCCGCGCACCGTAACCAATCGACAGGCCCATCCCTCCCTGCCAATAAGGATTCCAGGAAGCGGTCGCCGCCATATCTCCGCTTTTCACCGCCTCTACCGCGAGCTTGATCCCGTCGGTGCCGGAAACAGGAATTTTGCCGTTTAATCCTTCCGCCCGCAACGCTTCCAACGCGCCACTCGCCATGTCGTCGTTCGCAGCCCAGATTCCCTTAATGTCGTTCCCAAACTTGGTCAGCCAGGTACCGGTAATCGTGAACGCCTCCGATGCTTTCCAGTGCGCCTCTTGGAAATCGAGCAATTTCACATTCGGATTTGCGGCTAACGCCTTCTCCAAACCCTGCTTTCGCTGAATCGCCGGTGTATTGGAAATGATACCGCCCAACCCGACGATCCCGCCGGAGCCACCGAACGCCTTAAATAACGCCTCGGCGGTCTGCTGGCCATAGATCACCCCATCGAAAATGATGTGGGCGATGTAATACGGGTTAAAATCTTTCGGATGTAAATCGTCCGGCTTGTTCCATTGTGTCACCACGTGGGCTTTGGCATTGACGCACGCTTCGACGATAGCTCGAGCATCGGGTGAGTCGTTTGGATCAACGTTCAAAACCAAATTACCACCGGTCTTGGCCAAGATGGCGCGAATATCAGCGATGCCTTTCTCGCTATTTCCTTCGGTGACCAGCGTGACGTATTCGCAGCCAACCGCTTTGGCAAAATCAGCACCTCCTTGATTCCAGGTCGCATGATACGGATTGGCGAGGGATCGGATCGAATTTACCAGGACAGGCTTGCTATCTGCAGCCAACAGTTTACGCGGTATAGCAGTTAGAACTGCAGTCGCGCCGGTTACGACGGCGGCTCGACGAATAAACGTCCTCCGGGGGATCGGTTGACGGATTAGATCAGGGTTTTCAGGATTCATATCGCTCAACTCCACTTTCGCACTCTACTGGGAGAGGATTCTCTCCAGCTAGCGACGGAGGAATAACGCGAGGCTATGTGTTACGGCCGAAAAATCAACACGGAAATAATACTACGGGATAAGCTGTGGACGATTTAATGCTTCTTAAATTGACACCAACCCTTTCTTTCCCCCTCCATCCGCCATTCTAGCCGAAAGTCGGCTGCGCAACCCGGCGGTTTTCATCGATGGATCGAGCCGGTTGACCGAACGCACATTCCGCTTTGATGTAGTATCCTTCCGTGATTCTGGACCAGAATCCTAGATCCCATGCTTCATTATTGCCGCTGATGATGATTGGGCGGGTGGAGACTTCGCCCGAACATGAGTAATTCGGCGCTTAAGCAGCCTTTTGCCACATTCATCGAGAGTGTCGCAGTGGCAGCGATGTTGTAACCGGACAAGCAGACGCTGCATGGTCTTGATCCGATCAATCGACGCCTCGAGCTCCACTAATTTTCGCCGGGACAGTGCTTGCCAACGGGCCGGTGCCCTGGTGCCATCGGCAAAACCAAAAAACAGTTCTCGGATTTCATCCAAAGTGAAGCCGGTGCTGCGCGCGCCTTGTATCACCGCAAGCCGGTGGAGATATGTTGTATCGTAACGTCTTTGCCCACTCGTTCTCTGGATCGGAGGAAGTATTCCGATCTGTTCGTAGTAGCAAATAGCTGACGGCCGAAGCCCGACTTCTCGCGCCACCTCGGAAATGGATAATTGTGGCATTCAACAGCATAGATGATCCCGTTCCGATTGCCATTCGCGAAACCGGCACTTTGATGAACTCGGTCCGGCCTTAAGGGCCTTAAAGAAGAGCGTTCGGGAACTCGACGACGGGTATGAGTTCGAATTTCCTGCCGACGCGGCAACCCTTCAGTTATTGGCCAAATGGACCATTCAGGAGCGGATGTGTTGTCCTTTTTTTGACATCAACTTACGGTTGGAGCGCGAAGGAGGTCCCCTCTGGTTGCGCCTGACCGGACGGAAAGGCACGAAGGAATTCATAAAGATGGAAGCCGCAGCGTGGATCAGCCAATGAGCAATCGGCTCATGGAACCTATTGGTATTGCCGAATGAACTCGTTGGCGACGGCTTTTTCCAACAGTTCGGGCGCCAGCAGACCTTGGCGCAAGAGGAAGTCGTGGAATGCCTTTTGGTTAAATTTACCTCGGAGAGCAAGTTCAGTCCGAGCACGGAGTTCGCGGAGTTTCATGTAGCCGTAGAAATAGGATGTCGCTTGCCCCGGCTCTTTGAAGGTATAGCGGTCGACCTCTTCAGCTGCAAACGGTTCGGACAGAACGACCTCTTGAGTCAGAAAGTCTTTGGCCTGATCTGGTTTAAGTAGACCGAGATTGAGCATTGGGTCGAGAAACGCGCGAGCAGCGCGAAACATGCGCGCGTCGAGAGCAAACAGCTGGCCATCCAGCGGTTCGTACGGTTTCATAACCGCCTCCATATAGAGCGCCCACCCTTCAACATTGGCGCTGTTAAAGGCGAACACGGCTCGCGGTATCGAGACGCCAGTTTCGATCATGGCAGAGAACTGGAGGTCGTGCCCGGGACGCGCTTCATGAGCGGTGACAGTCCACGAGAAAGCTTCATTGGTGAAATCATCCTGCACAACGCCGCTCTTCGAATTGGGATTACCGAGAGGTAAAACGAATTCTCCGCACTCGCCCGTATTACCAAGGAGACGCGGAGGAAGGAAATGCGGTGCCGGCACGGCCGCCGATTCGGCTTCGGATGCGAGACGGATGCCAGCCGGACGAGCCGCAGGGTAACGATGTCGTGCTCGCGAACCAGCTTCTCTTGAGCCTCTTCCCTGCCAGTGAGCTTTGCGGTTTTGAATAGATCAGCAATGCCGGTGATAAATTGCTCGGTGTTGTTCAGTCCCTGGTTCACTTCTTCGATGTAGGCGCCGATCAAATGTTGGTTCTCGAACCGTTCACTCAAGCGTGCTTCGGCCAGCTGAGTGATGGGCTCGTAGCCAGACTCAAGGCCGGCGTAACGTTTGAGACGAGTTATCGCTTTGGTCTGCCGAGCCGAAGAATTGCGCAGGTCCAGTAAAGATCGCAGACCTTCGAAAACGTCTTCCGGCACAAACCCATAAAACCTAATTTTGCAATTCTCTGAGCAAAGCCAACAGATCCCGGAACCTGGACAGGTGAAATGCGGATTGCGGAACAGGAATGCGGAAGATTCTTACGAAACAGAGGAAGAGTCCTCAATC
>Ga0209647_1000292_pt1 | contig 47216 bp, 42 predicted proteins | sample GraSoi_2013_60cm_FD_185827 | JGI IMG/M metagenome (GOLD analysis project Ga0209647, IMG submission 185827) | Grasslands soil microbial communities from the Angelo Coastal Reserve, California, USA - Sample 9_17_2013_60cm (SPAdes) (version 2) | ecosystem: Environmental > Terrestrial > Soil >...
CAGCGAGCGCACGCGCGCGAGGAGCTCCTCGAAGCTGAAGGGCTTGGGGAGATAGTCGTCGGCGCCGATGTCGAGGCCCTTGATGCGGTCGGCGACGGTGTCGCGCGCCGACAGGATCAGCACCGGCTCGTTGAAGCCCGCGCCACGCCACTGGCGCAGCAGGTCGATGCCGTCGCCGTCCGGCAGGCCCAGGTCGAGCAGGATCACGTCGTAGGCGGAGTCCGCCAACGCGTCGCGCGCGTCCTTGCAGGTGCGCACCCAGGTGACCGTGTAGGCGCACTCCTTCAGGCCCTGCGCGAGAAAGTTGCCGAGGCGGTCCTGGTCCTCGACGATCAGGATTTTCATGGCGCCAATCCTAGCCCACAATTCACGCCCATAGCCTGAAAGGAAATTCAGGGTCGCGTCAGGGTCGCTTCAGGAACCTTACGTACCTTGGCGACTGATCTCCTGGGAGGAATGCGCAAATGAAAAGAACAGCCATCGCCGTCGCCGGCATGTCGCTCACGCAGTGCCTGGTCGCCGCCGTGATCGGCATGCCCACGCCCGCCCAGGCGCAGGCCCGCCCCAATATCGCCGAGACCATGGCGCCGGTCCCGGGGCGCAAGAATTACGCGCAGGACCTGGTCGACCGCGCCGCCTCGCGCCATCCCGAGCTCCTCCAGATCGACATCCATGCCGTCCCGCCGGGCGCCACGCAAAGCGCGATCGTCGCGGCGAAGTCGCGCGATCGCATCGGCAAGCCCACCGATCCCGACGACCTCGCCGTGTTCAAGTCCGGCGAGCCGCGCATCGAGATCAACCAGGCCGGCGACAACAACGTCGAGGTGGCGGTGCAGCTGCGCGACGTGTCGCGCCGCGCCGTCGGCGTGATCGAGCTCACCTTTCCCTACATCGCCGGCACCGACCAGGATGCCCTGGTGAAGCAGGCCGAGGCCGTGCGCGACGAGCTCGCCCGGCGCATCTCCTACGGCTCCGAGGACCTGGTCACACCCGCCCAGTACGACCCGCGGGTTCCCATCGACACCTACGCCCAGTACCTCGTCGACGACACGCTCGAGAAGCAACCCGGCGTGCTCATCATGGTGCTGCACCTGAAAGACCCGAAGTCCGAAGGCTATCCGATCGTCGCATCCAACATCGGCCGCATCGGCAAGGAAGCCGACGCGAGCGACCTCGCGGTGATCCGCGGCGGCGCGACCAAGCTCGCGGTGAGCGCGGACGGCACGCGCCTGGAAGCGAAGCTTCCGGTGCGCGACGCGGCCGGCAACGTGGTGGGCGCCGTCGCCATCGTCTTTCCGCTGCGCGGGGCCGGCGACCAGGCGAGCCTGGGCGCGCACGCCGAAAGGATCCGCGACGGCCTCGCGCGCCGCATCGCGAGCATGACCGCGCTGTACGGCCCGTATCCGGCCACGGCGGACTCCGGGGCGGTCCAGGCCGAATACAACAAGCAGGAGCTCGGCAACCAGCAATCGCTTCCCATGACCAAGGCGATCACCTCGGGCGAGAAGCTCGAGCAGGCGTCGCAGGAAGGTTATTCGGAAGCGATCAAGGGTGTGGCCGGCGTGTCTCCCGCGAACTCCAAGGGAACGGCGAACGATTCGGTCAACATCCGCGGCATCAAGTTGAACCTCTTTTCCAACTATCGCCTGAACGGCGGCCTGCCGACCGTCGGCGTGATCACGGTACCCACCGAGGACAAGGAGCGCATCGAGACGCTGAAGGGCGCCAACGCGCTCATGTTCGGCGTGGCGAGCCCCGCGGGCATCATCAACCTCGTCACCAAGCGCGCGGGCGAGATCGACGTGACGAGCATCGCGATGGCCGGCAACTCCTTCGGCCAGATCGGCGGCTCGTTCGACGTCGGCCGCCGCTTCGGGCCCGAGAGGGAAGTCGGGCTGCGCGTTAACGCGTCCTACGCGCAGACCGAGAACGGCATCCACGACACCACCGGCCACTCGAAATTCGCGAGCGCCGGCTTCGACATGCGCATCACGGATCGCCTGTCCGTGCAGGCCGACATCGAGTACATCGCGCGAGTCGCGATCGAGCAGGGCGGCGTGAGCCTGCTGCCGGCCGTGAACGGCGTCATTCCGATCACGCCGGTGCCGAATCCGCGCAACCTGCTGTCGGGCACGTGGAACCTCTATCCGCCGCACACCCAGAACCAGCAGGTCCGCTTCGACTACGTCGTGAACGATCACTGGAAGGTGCTCGCCGAGACCGGGCGCTCCGACGGCAACCGCGAGCGCTTCACGGTGCGCATCGGCGGCTACAACATCAATACCGGCGCCAACGGCGTCGTCACCATCAACTCCGCGAAGCAGGAATACAAGAACTCGTTCACGCGCCTCGAGACGCTCGGGCACTTCGACACCTGGTTCCTCAAGCACGACCTCACGCTCGGCGCCTCCAGGGCGGAGCGCGACGCGATCTCGCTGGGCCAGAACCAGTGCGTGAGCAACGTGACCACCACCGCCTCCTGCTATGGCGGTGTGCGCACCTTCCAGAACATCTTCGATCCGATCGTGCTGCCGCCGCCGACGTTCCGCAATGCGGAGACCGTGCTCCCGCTGCAGTCGAGCTTCGACGTGGGCTTCTATGGATACGACACCATCTCCATCGGCAAGAAGTGGAAGGTCCTGCTGGGGCTACGCCACACCAAGGACGACGAGTCCACGGGCGGCAAGGCCTCGTCCAGCAAGGTGAATTCGCCCGCGTACGGCGTCCTCTTCGACGTGATCCCGAGCCTCACGCTCTTTGCGAGCTACATGGAAGGGCTGGAAGCCGGCGGCACGGCGCCGGCCACGGCGATCAACGCCAACGAGATCCTGCCCTCGGCGGTGTCGACGCAGAAGGAATTCGGCATCCGCGATTCGCACATCAAGGGCATGTCGCTCTCCGGCTCGTACTTCCAGATCACGCGCGCCAACGCGGTGACGGATCCGGTGACGCGCATCTTCGGCAACAGCGGCGACATCGACTACAAGGGCGTGGAAGCGACCTTCAGCTACGAGTTCCTGCGCCGCTGGACGTTCACCGCCGCGGGCCAGTACCTGAAGGCCAAGCAGAAGTCGCCGGATCCCACCTTCAACGGGTTCACCCCGGAGAACACCCCGGGCAAGCTCGGCAATGTGTCGCTCGCGTATCGTCCGCCATGGATCGCCGGCCTCACCGTCACCGGCGGCGCGACCTACATCTCGGAGCGCTTCGTGAACAACCAGGAGCAGGCGACGATCCCGAGCTATGTGCTCTACACCGCCGGCATCGGCTACATCACCCGCATCTACGGCAAGCGCGTCGCGATCCAGGTGAACGGCGACAACCTCGCCAACAAGCGCTACTGGAACTCGGTGCAGACCGGCACGTACGGCATCGGCATGGACCGCAGCATCAAGGCGAGCATCCGGGTCGATCTCTGATGAAGCGATTCACCCTCGCGGCCGCGCTGTGGTGCGCGGCCGCGGCCGCTTCGGCGGCCGATTTCAGGCCCGCGCAATACGACCTCTCCGCGTTGCCGCCTTACCAGTCCGAGCAGATGGCGCTCGGCGTGGTGCGGGTCTACGGCACGCCGCTCGAATCCCTGGTCGGGCAGTGGGCGAGCGCATTCCGCGCGAAGCAGGGACACGTTCGACTCGAGGCCTACCTCATCAACACTTCCCAGGCGTTCGCGGGGTTGCTCACCGGCAAGGCCGACATCGGCCTCATGGGACACCGCACCTGGCACACGAGCGTGATGGCGTTCAACAAGGCGTTCGGCTACGAGCCGCTGGAAATCCGTTTCGCGAGCGGCTCCTATGACGATCCGCAGGGCTCGACGCCGGGCCTCATGTTCGTGGTGCACAAGACCAATCCCCTCGCGCGACTCACGCTCGAGGAGATCGACGGCATCTTCTGCGCGCAGCGCAGCGGCGCGTGGGACGGCGCCAAGTGGTCCACGGCCGCCGCGCGCGGGCCGGAGAAGAACATCCGCACCTGGGGCCAGCTCGGCCTCACCGGCGAGTGGGCCGACAAGCCCATTCATCCCCATGGCTCCGACGTGACGCTCAGCAACTGGGCGGATCTCATCGAGCGCGAGGCGTGCCACGGCGGCAAGAAGTGGAATCCGGCGCTGATCGAGGGACCTCGCGCCGACATCGGCCTCAAGGCGCACGGCAAGACGCGCGACCAGGAGATCATCGAAGGGGTGCAGGACGACCCGCTCGCGATCGGCTTCATGTTCCAACGCGTGATCGACAAGGCGAAATCCGACGTGAAGGTGCTGCCGCTCGCGCGCACCGCCGCCGGCCCCTACGTCACGCCCAGCCCCCAGACCTTCTTCGACGGCAGCTACCCGATGCATAACGGCGCGTACCTTTATCTCAACCGCAAGCCGGGCGAGACGATCCCGACTCGGGACAGGGAGTTCGTGCGCTTCGTGCTGTCGCGCGAGGGCCAGCAGATCGTCGCCGACAGCCGCATCTTCATTCCGTTGAGCGCCGAGCAGGCGAAGGCCGAATTGAGGAAGCTCGACCGATGAAGACGATCCTGGCTGCATTGTTGTTGATTTCCTCGACGTGGGTGGCGAGCGAGCCTCTTTCCGGAACGCTGCGCGTGAGCGGCAGCGACGAGATGGCCGGGCTCCTCAAGCGCTGGGAACGCGGCTTCCACAAGATCCATCCCGACGTGCGCATCGAGGCGTGGCTCAAGGGAAGCGGTTCCGGCATGTACGGCCTCGAGATGCGCACCGCCGACATCGCGCTCATGGGCCGGCCGATCAGTCCCTACGAGCGCTATGGCATCTACGAGCGCGCCTGGGTCTACCCGGTCGAGATCGAGGTCGCGACCGGAAGCTTCGCCACGCCGCACAAGTCGCCGGCGTACACGGTGTTCGTGCATAAGGACAATCCGCTCGCGAGCCTCACCGTGAAGCAGCTCGACGGCGTCTTCGGCGCCGAGCGCGGCGGCGGCTGGAACGCACTCACCTGGGACGAGAGCGCCGCGCACGCGAAGTCCGACAACATCCGCACCTGGGGAGATCTCGGCGTGAAGGGCGAATGGGCCGCGAAACCGATCCACGTCTACGGTCCGCCCAACCTCGGTGCCGGCGCCATCACCTATTTCCAGCAGAAGGTGATGGGCGGCGGCGCGATCTTCAACGAGGACCTGCGCGAGTACGCCGATCGCAAGCGCATGATCGCCGACCTCGAGCGCGATCCCAACGGCATCGCTTACGGCGCCCTCGGCTATCGCACGCCCGGCGTGAAAACCGTGGCGCTCGCGCAAACGCGCGCCGGCCCGTTCGTCGCGCCCACGCGCGAGAGTGTGGCCGCGCGCAGCTATCCGCTCGCGCGTCCCGTGTACGTCTACTACACCGTCGACAACGCGAAGACCGAGATCGCCAACCCGCGCGTGGATCCAAAGGTGAGGGCGTTCCTGCGCTACGTCTTGAGCGAGGAAGGGCAGCGGGCGGTGATGCACGAGGGCAATTACCTGTCGCTCCCGCGCGCGGTCGCCGACGACCAGCTGAAGAAACTCGACTTCGACGGCGTGCCGCCGGAGCGCAGATTGCTGAAGGACGAATGATGAAACGAGCCCTTTGCGCCGGCTTCGCCGCCGCCGCGCTCCTCGCCGCGTTGCCGCCGTACGCCGCGCAGAAGACCACGCAAGTCCGCATGAGCATCGACGAGGATCCGATCACGATCCGCCTCGCGAACAGCCTCGGTTACTTCAAGCAGGAAGGCATCGAGGTCGTCGCCGTGGACCTCGAGAAGCTCGCCGGCGAGGATTACCTGATGCAGGAGCCGCTGATGAAGGGGCGGATCGACGCCTCCTATCACTGGTTCAACCACGCGATCTTCGGCGCGCGCCACGGCTTCCCCATCAAGGCCGTCATGGTGTTCAACGACGCGCCCGGGATGACCGTGATGGTCGCCAACCGAGTGAAGGGCGAAGTGCGCGGCGTCGGCGACTTCAAGGGCCGCAGGATCGCCGAGGGCGCGGGCTATGGCACCAAGGCGGTCATCACCAACTACCTCACGGGCAAGGCGGGCCTCCCGCCGCACAGCTACACGCCGGTGATGCTCGGCAAGGAAGGGCGCCAGGAGGCGGTGATCCAGGGGCTCAAGGACGGCACCGTGGACGTGATGACGTTCCAGGAGCCGGTCACCTCCGCCCTCATCGGCACGAAGATGGTCTCGGTTCTCTACGACCTGAACAGCAAGGACACGACCGCGAAGGTGCTGGGCGCCGCGTTTCCGGCGCAGACCCTCCTCATGAGCCCGAAATACATCGAGGCGCATCCCGACACCGTGCAGCACCTCGTCAGCGCGCTGGTGCGCTCGATGCGCTTCATCAACTCGCACTCCGCCGAGGAGATCGCGGCGAAGCTGCCGCCCGAGTACTTCGCCGGCAAGGATCGCGCCGCCGAGGTGAAACTGATCCGCGATACGCTGCCGACCTTCGCCAAGGGCGACTACTCGTTCTCCGCCGCCGAGGTGAAGCTGGTCACCGAGATCAACTTGACCTCCGAGTTCGACAAGAGCGTCGAGGGCCAGTGGCGCGCCACCGGCGACAAGTCGAAGGTGCATGAAGCCGACCTGTACACCAACCGCTTCGTGCAGAAAGCGATGAAGGACATCCAGTGAGGGTTGGCGTCGCCGTATTGCTGACGGTCGTCTCGAGTCTTGCCGTTGCGCAGGCGCCGCCCAGGGACGCGGGCTACGTGCTCGCCGACGGCACCATCCAGATCGTGGGCTGGGACGACCTCGCCGGCATGTTCTCGAATCTGAACGCGCTCTACGTTCGTGCGCATCCGGGAACGAAGTTCAAGTACGTGCCGGGCAACCTGATGGCGCCGCAGCACTCGCTCATCTTCGGCGAGACCGCTTTCGCGCCGATGGGGATGGAGTTCTCGAGCAACCTCAACTCCGCCTATCGGCCGCAAGTGAAGGCGCCGACCTACGCGATCCGCATCGCGCACGGCGCGGTCGCCGGAGACGCGAAGCTTTCGCCGCTCGCCTTCATCGTGCACCCGAGCAATCCCGTGGAGCGCCTGTCGCCCGCGCAGCTGCTGCACATCTTCACCGTGGGCGGCCGCGCGCCGGACATCGTGTGGTGGAAGCAGGCGGGCGTGAAGGGTCCCATCGGCGAAAGCGAGATTCACAGCTACGGCCTGCCGGAGTCGGACCACTATCCCTCGGAAGACCCGGGCTTCGGCGTCTATCTGTTCCGCGACAAGTGGGGCCTCGCGCACAACGCGCGCAACTATCGAATGCAGCAGACCTACGCCGATGTGACGCAGCGCGTCGCCGAGGATCCCGCGGGCGTCGGCATTACCACCGTGAACCGCGTGACGCCCGGCGTGAAGGTGCTCGGTGTCACGCCGGGCGAGTGGGGCACTCCGATGCGCGGCTCGAAGGAAGACATCCAGGGCGGGCGCTATCCCTACGACCGCTTCGTCTACGTCTATGTGCGCCGCCTGCCGGGACAGCCTGTCGATCCGTTCGTGAAGGCCTACCTCACCATGGCGCTCTCGAATGAAGGGCAGGACGCGATCGCCGCGGACGCCAAGGGCTACCTGCCGTTGAATGCCGCGGAAATTTCCGCAGAGCTCGCGAAGCTCGATTGATATGAAAGCCATCGCCGCCATCGCCGCCATCGCCCTATCGCTCGTCGCCGCCCTCGCGAATGCCGCGGCGCCGCTGCCGTCGAAAGACGCGAAGTACGTTCGCCCCGACGGTTCCATCCTCATCGCGGGCAATGATTTGATGGTGCCGTACATGCAGCGCCTCATCGCGCTCTTCAGGAAGACCCATCCCGAATTCAGGTTCCAGCTCGAGTTGCAGACTTCCGGGCTCTCGGTCTCCGGCATCAACGCGGGGCGCTCCGCGCTGGGGCCGATCGCGCGCGACGTGAGCTTCCAGGAAGTCGCGGCGTTCGAATCGCGTCACGGCTATCCGCCGACCGATATCCAGGTGGGCTGGGACAACACGCCCGACGCCGAGCACCAGCCGCCGGGCAAGTACCCGCCGGGCGTGTGGGTGAACGTGAAGAACCCGACGCCGTCGCTCACCATGGAAGATGTCGCGCAGATCTTCACCACCGGCGCGGGCAACGGCGACTACACCTTCTGGGGGCAGCTCGAGGGCCACGAAGGCCCGATCGGAGGCAACGGCGCGGACTACGCGAAGCGCGAGATCCATGCGTACATGCCGAAGCTCGAGCGCCTGCCGATCCTTTCCACGATGCGCATCATCCTCGGCGGCAATCCCTGGTCGAAGCGCATCGAACATTTGCCGATGATGGAGGACGCGATCAACGCGGTCGCCACCGATCCGTTCGGCATCGCGCTCATTGGCTGGTGGCCCACCGACGAAGGCTGGGATCGCGCGGTGGAGCTGGGCGACAAGATCCGATTCATGCCGCTCGCGTGGGAGAAGCACTCGCGCGTCTCGCGCGGGCGCGTGGGTGACGTCTATCCGCTCGCGGGCGGACTGCGTTTCGTCGTGGACAAGGCGCCCGGCAAGCCGCTCGATCCGTGGCTGAAGGAGTTCCTCGCGCTCGCGCTCTCGAAGGAAGGCCAGGACCTGATCGCCTCGATGACGGTCACGCACGGCTTCGTGCCGATCGACCCGCGCGACGTGCCGCGCGAGCTGGCGAAGCTCGACTGAATGAAAGGCTTCGTTCTCTCGCTGGCCCTCGCGATCGCCGCGACTTGCGCGCATGCGGCGGATTACGATCTTTCGTCGCTGCCCGCGTACAAGTGGGAGCCGGGGGCCGAATACGAGCGCGGCAAGCATTGCCACGGCGCGGTGTGCGACGGCGAGTGGGGCGTGATCCGCATCCATGGCACCGAGCTCACGCAGCACCTCGTGCATCTGTGGCAGGACCATTTCCTCAAGCTCCATCCCAACATCCGCTACCAGGATTACTTCGTGCCGAGCGGGTTCGCGGGGCTCACGGTCGGCACCGCCGACATCAACGTGATGGGCCACGCCGCGTGGCGCTCGGACCTGAAGGCCTTCGAGGGCGTGTGGGGCCATTCGCCGTTCGAGATCATGTTCGCCACCGGCGGCTTCAACCTCGGCAAGGGCAACACGCCCGCGCCGATCTTCTTCGTCCACAAGGACAATCCCCTTCGCGGCGTCACGCTGAAGCAGCTCGACGGCGTCTTCGGCGCCGAGCGCACCGGCGGCTGGAAGGGCTCGGCGTGGTCCACCGACGCCGCACGCGGTCCCGAAGGCAACATCCGCACCTGGGGCGAGCTGGGTCTCAAAGGCGAATGGGCCGACAAGCCGATCCACTTGTACGGCTTCGACGCGACGCTCAGCAACTGGTCGGACCTGATCCAGCGCGTGGTCTTCAAGGGCGGCGACAAGTGGAACCCGGCACTGAAGGAAATGGTGCGCGGCGGCAGCAAGGCGCCCGCCGACGCGCAGATCGTGCAGGCGGTCGCCGAGGACAGGTACGGCATCGGGTTCAATCTCATGCGTGTCGTGGAGAAGGAGCCGCGCGTGAAGGCGATCGCCATTGCCGCGGAGGATGGCGCGCCATTCGTGATGCCGACGCGCGAGTCCAACTACCGGCGCACCTATCCGCTCGCCAACGCGGTGTACATCTACGTCAACCGCGCGCCCGGGCACCCGATCTCGCCGCGCGTGCGCGAATTCCTCGCTTACATCCTCAGCCGCGAGGGTCAGCAGGACGTGGTCGCCGACGGCATGTACCTGCCGCTCAATCCCGACGCGGCACGCATCGAGCGGGAGAAGCTGCGGTGAGGCTGCTCGTATTCCTGCTGCTCGCCGCATGCGGCGCGGCATCGGCCGCGGACCTCCCCGAATACCAGGCGCGCTCGATCGTTTCCGGAGTGATCCGCAGCTGGGGCTCGGAGCACATGGCGGGACTCATGAAACGTTGGGAGGCGGGCTTCAAACGCCATCACCCCAATGCGTACTTCGTCGACACGCTCAAGGGCACCGCGTCGGCGCAGTTCGGCCTGCACGTGAACGCGGCCGACATCGCGCTCTCCGGGCGCGAGGTATTCCCGTACGAGTACTACGGCATCTACCGCCGCTCGCAGCTCTATCCCGTCGAGATCGAGGTCGCCACCGGCAGCTTCAACGTGCGCGGCAAGTCCACGGCGATCGGCGTGTTCGTGCATCCCGACAATCCGCTCGCGAAGCTCACGCTCGCGCAGCTGGACGGCATTTATGGCGATGCGCGCAGCGGCGGCTGGCAGAAGATCGAATGGGTCGAGGCCGCAGCGCGCGGCCCCGAGGGAAACATCCGCACCTGGGGCGAGCTCGGCCTCACCGGCGAGTGGGCCGACAAGCCGATCCATGCGTATGGGCCTCCCGGCCTATATCCGGGCGGGGTCTCGTATTTCCAGACGCGCGTCATGGGCGGCGCGGATACCTGGAACGAGGGCCTGCGCGAATTCGACGACCGCAAGCTCATGCTCGAGGCGCTCGCGCGCGACCGCTACGGCATCGCCTACGCGGGCAACTCGTACCGCACGCCGCGCGTGAAGCCGGTGGCGCTCGCCGAGAAGGCGGGCGGGCCCTTCGTCGAGCTCACCCGCGGGAGCGTCGCGGATCGCAGCTATCCGCTCTCGCGCAGCGCCTACATCTATTTCGCGCCGGACACGCCGACCGGCGACGCGGCCAAGCCCGACGCGAAGGTCCGCGAATTCCTGCGCTACGTCCTGAGCCGCCAGGGACAGGAAGACGTCGCGGGCGAGGGCGACCACCTTCCACTCACGCCCGCGATCGCGCGGGAGCAACTGAAGAAGCTCGACTGACGAATCCACCGAGGATCCAAGACCATGACATACCCCATCACTCGTTTCTGCGCGCTCGCCGTCGCGGGCAGCGCGCTTGTGCTTGCCGCGGCGCGCGCCGCCGACGGCAAGACCGGCGCCGAAAATTCGAACAAGAGCATCTGGACGCAGGACGTCACGAGCTTCCGCAAGGATCATGCGGTCGCGGGCGGCTACACCAAGAAGTGGGACCTCTCGGACCTGCCCCACTACAAGCCCAAGCACCAGCTGAAAGGGAAACTGCGCGTCTGGGGCAACAACTACATCAAGGACGGTTACCTCGGCGAGTACTGGCGCGCGGCGTTCAAGAAATTCCAGCCCGGCATCGAGATCGAGTACAACCTGCCCACCACCGGCATCGCCATTCCCTCGCTGTCCGCCAAGGCCTCGGATGTCGCGATGAGCCGCAAGGCGATCCTCATGGATCTCCTCACCTTCGAGCAGGTCTACAAGCATCCCATCACCGAGGTGAGCGCGGTCACCGGCTCCTACGACGTGTACGGCTGGATGCCCGCCTTCACCATCGTGGTGAACAAGGACAACCCACTCGAGAGAATCAGCATGAAGCAGTTGGACGGCGTATTCGGAGGCCAGCGCAACGGCGGCTACGACGCGAGCGTGTGGCGCACCGACTATCCGTACAAGCGCGGCGCCGATGAGAACATCCGCACCTGGGGCCAGCTCGGGCTTACCGGCGAATGGGCCGACAAGCCGATCCATCCCGGCGGCCAGACATTGCGCGGCAACAACACGGTCCAGCTCTCCGACAAGATCACGCGCGGCAGCGACCAGTGGAACGAGGGCTACCAGGCGTACGCGAACTACATCGACACCGACGGCAAGATCGTTCCCTGGAGCACCCAGGCGCGCGATGCGATCGCGAAGGACAAGTACGCGCTCTTCTACGTGTCGCCGCTTTCGATGAGTCCCGACCTGAAGGAGCTCGCGATCCAGGGATGGGACGGCGGGCCGTATGTGAAGCGCTCGCTCGAGACCATCCGCGACCACAGCTATCCGCTGTACGCCGAATATTATTTCTACCTGAACCGCGATCCCGGCAAGCCCGTGGACCCGAAGGTCGACGAGTTCCTGCATTTCATCCTGAGCCAGGAGGGCCAGGACGAGGTGCAGCGCGAAGGGCGCTACATGCCGCTTACCGGGGAGATGGTGAGGGCGCAGTTGAAGAAGCTCGAATAGGGACCCGGCATGTCGATTGCCAGTGCGGCTGCGTGCATCCTCCTTGCGACCGTTTCCGGTTGGGCCGTCGCCCAGGGCGGGCCGCCCATGGTCACCGACGATCCCGGCACGCCGGGCGCGGGCAAATGGGAGATCAACCTCGCGGCCTTGGGCGCGCGCACTCGTTCCGGCCGGTGGGAGGTGAGCGCTCCCGACGCCGACATCAATTACGGCTGGGGCGATCGCCTCCAATTGAAGGTCGACGTGCCGTGGAGCTTCATGCGCGAACCGGGAGAGGGCTGGAAGTCGGGCCTCGGGACCGCGAACGTCGGCGTCAAGTGGCGCTTCCTCGACGGCGGCGAGGAAGGCTTGTCGATGTCCACCTATCCGCAGTACCTGTCGGCGTGGTCCAGGTCCTCGAAAGAACGCGACATCGCGGCGAGCGACCGGGAGCTCTTCCTGCCGGTAGAGATCGCGGCGAAGGCGGGCGAATTCAGCCTCGATGCGGAGGTGGGCCGCAATTTGGTTCGGCCGGGCCGCGACCAGTGGGTCGTCGGCGGAATCGTCGCGCACGCCTGCGGAGCGCAGCGCGAATGCCTGCTCGAGCTGCACGAGGCGTACGCGCCCCACGAGTCGCACTTGCTGGTGAACCTCGGCATGCGCTGGAACCTGAGCGACTCGCTCGCCCTCCTCGCCTCGGCGGGCCACGAGTTGGGCCCGCGCGGCGACGACCCGCAGGGCTTCGTCTTCTATCTCGGCCTGCAACTCCTGCGCTGATCGCGCACACGGTTCGTTACAATCACCGCCCCATTCGCGGCTGCCTGAATTGCCTTTCAGAATCGCTTCAGGTTGGCTTGAGGTTGCCGACCTAATCTCGCGTACGGTGACGAACATACGAATCATTCTCGGGGCATGGATCGCGGCCGGCGCATGGCACGCGCACGCGCAATTCCGCCCCGCGGAACTTCCCGCGTACCGGCCCGAGCAGCCGGTCTCCGGCGTGATCCGCAACTACGGCTTCGGCCTGGGCGGCGTGCTCAAGCTCTGGGAGGACGAGTTCCGCAAGATCCATCCCGGCATTTCCTTCGACGACAAGCTGCCCACCAGCGACGCTGCGATACCGGCGCTGGTCACCGGGGTGACCGACCTCGCACCCGACGGCGGCGAGCCCGCGATCACCGAGGCGCTGTCGTTCTTCGAGGTCTACGGCTACCACCCGACCGACATCACCGTCGCCTCGGGCGCCTTCGACGTCGAGGGCAAGTCCAACGGACCGGTGATCTTCGTTCACAAGGACAACCCGATCACGCAAGTCTCGATGGAGGAGCTCGACGGCATCTTCGGCGCCGAGCGCACCGCGGGCATGCAGGGCGGTTTCAAGTGGACGCCGTCGGAAGGACGCGGTGCCGAGAAGAACATCCGCACCTGGGGCCAGCTCGGCGTGGGCGGCGAGTGGGCCGGCAAGCCGATCCAGACCTACGGCCACGCGCCCTCGGGCACCACGCGCTTCTTCCAGTGGAAGGTGATGGGCAACGGCGACAAGTGGAACCCGAACTACCGCGAGTACGTCGAGACCGGCAGCAAGATGATCGGCGACGACGACAAGTTCCAGCAACGCCTGGGCCTGCAATCCATGATGAGGAACGAGCTCGCGCACGACAAGTACGGCATCGCGTGGACGGTGATGCCGCAAGCGAAGGGCATCGACGGCGTGAAGGTGATCGCGGTCGTGCCGCGCGGCGCGAGCCGGGCCGTGATGCCCGGCAAGGAAACGTTCCAGGACCGCAGCTATCCGATGGTGCGCAACATCTACATCTATCTCAACCGCAAGCCCGGCACCGCCGTGGATCCCAAGCTCAGGGAATTCCTGCGCTACATCCTGTCCCGCGAGGGCCAGGAGATCGTCGACAAGAACGCAAGCTACCTTCCGCTCACCGGCGCCCTCGCGCGCGAACAACTGAGGAAACTCGACAGATGAAAACCCCGATGAAGATCATTTGCGCCGCGCTCGCGTGCGCCACCGCCGGCGCCTACGCGCAGGCGCCGGACCTGAACGCCGTTCCCCCGTACAAGAAGGAGTTCGACGTCGTCGGCCACCTTCGCATCGGCGGCAGCGAGCTGAAGGGCATCGTCGACAAGCTCGCCGAAGGCTTCGCCAAGGTGCAGCCCGCCGCGAAGATCTCGACCAACTACATGACGAGCAGCGAGGGCGCGCTGGGCCTGCTCTTCTCCGGCGTCTCCGACGTGGCTCCGATGGGCGACGACGCGAAGATCCCCGACCAGATGCCGTTCTTCAACACCAAGGGCTACGTGCCCACCGAGATCTCGATCGCGACCGGCGGCTACAACATGCGCGGCGTGCTCTTCGGCTGGGCGGTGTTCGTCAACAAGGACAACCCGATCAACGAGCTCTCCATGGAGCAGCTGGACGGCATCTTCGGCTCCGAGAGGAGCGGCGGCTGGGAGATCGGCGCCAACGCCGACAACAACCTGCTCTTCACCGCCAAGTACGCGCGCGGCCCGGAGAAGAACATCCGCAAGTGGGGACAGCTGGGCGTGAAGGGCGAGCTCGCCAACCGGGAGATCATGACGCACGGCTATGTCGCGCCCGGCTTCGCCACCAACTTCCAGCGCCTCGTGATGCACTGGTCGATCAAGTGGAACCCCAACTTCCAGGAGTACGTGGAGTGGAAGGAAGCCACCAACGACGCCCCCGGCAACGCGGTGAGGAGCCAGCGCATGTACGAGCGCGTGTCGCAGGACAAGTACGCGATCGGCTGGGGCGCGCTGATGCACGTCCAGGGCACGTGCGTGAACCCCGACGGCACCAAGTGCCCGGGCTATCCCAACCTGAAAGTGCTCGCCATCTCGCGCGACGGCGGTCCCGCGGTCGCGATGACCAAGGACAACGTCGCCAACCGCAGCTATCCGCTCACGCGCGACGCCTACATCTACGTCGACAAGCCGCCGGGACGCGCGATGGATCCGAAGGTGCGCGAGTTCCTGCGCTATGTGCTGTCGCGCGAGGGCCAGGAGATCATCCAGAAGAACGGGCCCTACACGGCGATCCCCGCCGACTACGTTCGCCAGCAGCTGAAGAAGCTCGACTGACATGCAAGCCCGTCACCCCAGCGCAGGCCGGGGCCCAATCTGCATTGCCGTGGCGTTGCTCTTCGCGGTGCTGAATTCCAGCGCCGCCTCGTACCAGCCTCAGCAGCAGGTCAAGGGCGACATCCGAATTTGGGGCAGCCCCGCGGATGGCGGCCTGGTGAAGGCGTGGGGCGAGGGTTTCCGCAAGCATCATCGCGACGCACGCGTGGTCGCCTCGCTGCACGGCCCGGAATCGGCGCTGGCCAGCCTTTATTGCGACGTGGCGGACATCGCATTCATCGGGCGCGAGCTTCGCATCCCCACGGACAACATGGCGTTCCAGTGGGTGAAGCTCTATCGCCCGACGACGGTGGAGATCGCCAACGCCGGATTCCAGGCGAGCCGCCCCGCCGCGGGCCTGGCCGTGTTCGTCCATCCCGGTAATCCCATCGCGGGGCTCAGCGTCGCGCAGCTCGACGCCATCTTCGGCGCGGAGCACAAGCGCGGCGCCTCGAATGCGCGCACCTGGGGCGACGTCGGCCTCGGCGGCGAGTGGGCCACGCGCCCGATCCATCCGATCGCCCCTCCCGTCACCAGCATCCCCGCGCTCTTCTTCCGCAGGACCGTGCTCGACGAGAGCCTCAAGTGGAACGTCGACATGAAAGAGATGGCCGACGACGCGAGGGCCGTCGACCTCGTCACGCGCGACCCCGCGGCGATCGCCTATGGGCCGATGGTGGCGGCCACGGGCGCGGTGCGCGCACTGCCGCTCGCGAAGTCGGGCACGACGTTCGTGAAGCCCGCCGCCGAGAGCGCCGCGGACCGCAGCTACCCTCTCGCTCGCGCGGTCGTCGTCGCGGTGGATCGCCCGACGGGCAAGCCGCTCGATCCGCGCGTGCGCGAGTTCCTGCGCTACGTGCTCTCCGACGAGGGCCAGGCCGCGGTGGCGAAGGACGGCGCGTACGTCCCGCTCGCGGCCCCCGCGGTGCAGAAGCAGCTCAAGGTGCTCGACTGACATGAGATCGATCCTCGCCCTGCTGTTGTCGCTGGCGGCGTTCACGCTGCACGCCGCCACCGGCGCCGACATCCCTTCGCCCTACAAGCCGCCGGCGGAAAAGGTCTCGGGACGCATCTCCATCTGGGGGCACGGAGCGCTCGCGGGCCGCTTCGACTTCATCGAGGCGCTGGTGAAGGAATGGGAGAAGGGCTTCAACCGCCATCATCCCGGCGTGACGTTCGAGAATCGCCTGCACGGCACCGCTTCGGCCATCGGCGCGCTCTACACCGGCGCGGGTGACATGGCGCTCATGGGCCGCGAGATCTGGCCCTTCGAGATCACCGCCTTCCGCGAAGTGAAGGGCTACGCGCCGACCGGCATCGACGTGGTCACTGGCAGCTACAAGACGCGCAACCGCGGCTACTCGATCGTGGTGTTCGTGCACAAGGACAATCCCGTCAAGGGCCTCACGCTGCGCCAGCTCGATGCGATCTACAGCGTCGATCGCAAGCGCGGCGGCGCGAAGGTAGCGACCTGGGGTGACCTGGGCCTCAGCGGCGAATGGGCGGACAAGCCCGTGCATCGCTATGGCTTCTCCCTCGCTCGCGGCTTTGCCGATTACCTGGAGGAGGCGGTGTTCCTGAACGGCCACCGCTGGGATCCCGAGATCCGCGACTTCGCCGATCTGCCGGGCTCCCTCGGCGGCGTCACGGATGGCGGCCAGCGCGCGCTCGACGCGATGGCCAAGGACAAGTACGGCGTCGCGTTTTCCGGCGCGCTCTACGGCAACGCCGACGTGAGGCCGGTGGCGATCGCCGTCGAGGACGGCGAAGAGTTCGTCATGCCGTCGGAAGCGAGCGTCATGGACCACAGCTATCCGCTCACCCGCATCATCACGATGTTCGTCGACCGCGCGCCGGGCAAGCCGCTCGCGCCCCACATCCGCGAGTTCCTGCGCTACATCCTCAGCTACGACGCGCAGGAAGCGGTGCTGCGCGAAGGCGGCGGCTACCTGCCCATCCTCGCCCCCGAAGCGGCGAAGGAACTGAAGAAACTGGAGAACTAGATGAAAATCCGTCACCCCGGCGTAGGCCGGGGCCCAATTCTCGCCGCGGTACTTCTTTTCACAGCTTCGGTCTACGCGCAATCATCCTCGCAGTCGCAACCCACCGACGAGTCGAAGAAGCTCCCGACCGGCTCCGCGGCCGAGCGCAAGGCGCGCATGACCGTGCGCGCCCAGTCGCAGGCGTACACGAAGAAATTCGACCTGTCGGGGCTGCCCGCGTACGTGCCCGAGGAAAAAGCCACGGGGACGCTGCGCATCTGCGGCAACAACTACGTGAACGACGCCCCACTCGGCGGCTACTGGAAGGACGCCTTCGAGAAGCTCCAGCCCGGCGTGAAGATCGAATACAACACGCCCACCGCCGCGATCGCCATCCCGTGCCTCTATTTCGACAAGGCCGACATCGGCGTCAATCACGAGCCCAGCTTCTACGACTACCTCGCGCACCTGAGGCTGAAGGGCTTCGAGCCGCTCGGCTTCTCGGTCTTCACCGGCTCCTACAACTACGTGGGCTGGCAGAACAACCTGGTGATCATCGTCAACAAGGACAACCCGATCACGAAGATCACCATGAAGGAGCTCGACGGCATCTTCGGTTCGGTGCGCGACGGCGGCTGGGTGGGAAGCGACTGGCATCCGGAATTCAAGCGCGGCGCGGACAAGGATATCCGCAGCTGGGGGCAGATGGGCCTCGCCGGCGACTGGTCCACGCGCCACATCACGCCGCACGGATATGCGCTTCGCTACGCCTCGGCGATCGAGTTCTCCAACCGCGTGCTCGCCGCGAGCGACAAGTGGAACGGCGACCTGCACACCTACGCCAACTACAAGCGCCCCGACTTCACCACCTATCTCGAGGCCGACCAGATCTTCGACCAGGTGAGGAAGGACCCGGGCGCCATCGGCTACGCGCGCTACCACGACGGCTTTCCCAAGGACATCAAGATCCTCGCCCTCGCGCGCGATGAGAAGGGCCCGTACTACGACTACAACATCGACAACTTGCAGGCGCGCACCTATCCGCTCTGGGGCGACCAGTCGTTCTGGGTGAGCGCGAAGAAGGGCGAGCGCCTCCCGCCCAGGGTGCGCGAGTTCATCCGCTTCGTGCTGTCGCGCGACGGCCAGGAGCTGGTGCAGAAGGACGGCAAGTACCTCCCGCTCAACGCCGAGGCGGTGCGCGAAGAGCTGAAGAAACTCAAATGACGAGAGGAATTTCCATGATCGACCGAACCCTGATCGCGAAGATCGGCCTGGCGCTGCTCTCGTGCATCGCGCTGCCCTCGCTCGCCCAGACCAAAGCGCTCGAAAAGGGCGCGTCCACCGAAGGCCTCGACATGCAGGAGGCGCGCGCGAAGATGATGGGCGCGCGCGGCGCGAAGCTCGCGTACACGAAGAAATTCGACCTCTCCGGCCTGCCCGCGTACCAGCCGAAGCAGAAGGTGAAGGGCACGCTGCGCATCTGGGGAAGCAACTACATCACCGACGGCAAGGTGGGCGGCTACTGGGAGGAGGCTTTCCGCAAGTATCACCCCGACGCGAAGATCGAGTGGAACATGAAGACCACGGGCGCCGCCGTGCCCGCGCTCGTCTTCGGCGTGAGCGACCTCGGGATCGGCGTGAAGGTCACCTTCGCGCAGCGCCAGCTCTTCGAGCGCTACAAGGACCGGCCGCCGAGCGAGATCGAGGTCGCGACCGGGTCGTTCGACGTCCCCGGCTGGAATCCCGGCTTCGGCGTCGTGGTGCACAAGGACAACCCGCTCGACAAGATCACCATGGAACAGCTCGACGGCATCTTCGGCGCCGAGCGCCTGGGCGGCTGGGAAGGCACGAGCTGGCGCCCGCAATGGAAGCGCGGTCCGGAGAAGAACGTCCGCACCTGGGGCGAGCTCGGCCTCACGGGCGAGTGGGCCGCCAAGCCGATCGTTCCCTACGGGCTCAACCTGCGCTATCACCAGGCGACGACGATCTCGGATCGCATCCTGCAAGGCAGCGACAAGTGGAACGAGAAGATGCGGACCTATGCCAACTTCGTCTCGAAGGAGGGCACGCTCGAGCGCGGCCTGAACGAGGAGCTGGCGCAGGACAAGTACGGAATCGGCATCCTCGCGGCGCCGACGACGACGCTGCGCGGCGTGGGATCGCTGCCGACGCTCAAGGTGCTGCCGCTCGCGATGACATCCGCCGGCCCCTACGTGCCGTACTCGCTGGAGACCGTGCAGGACCGCAGCTATCCGCTCGCCGACGAGATCTACGCGTACTTCGACCGCGATCCGGCGAAGCCCATCAACCCGCTGGTGTACGAGTTCGTGAAGTTCATCGTGAGCCGCGAAGGCCAGGAGGCCGTGATGCGCGATGCGAAGTACCTGCCGCTCACGGCGAAGGTCTCGACGCAGCAGACCCGCAGGCTCGAGGAGATCGCCCAATGAGGAAGATCGCGCTCGCAATCGCAACGCTCGCGTTCGCGGCCAACGCTCTCGCCCAGGATGCGCGTCCGATGGTCGAGTGGGTGATCCCGGCCGCGCCCACCAACAAGCCGCAGACTCCCGAGCAGGCCAAGGCGGGGATCGAGCGCGGCCGCGAGCTGCCGCCGCCCGAGGTGCTGCAACCGATGCTCGATCCCGCGCTGCCGGCATTCGTTCCTCGCAAGGAGAAGCTCACCGGCTCTTTCAAGGGCGCGTCATCGGACGTCCTGGTCGTGGTGGCGCAGAAGCTCTTCGAGAAGTTCAAGCAATACCATCCTGGCGTGTCGCTCACCGTGGCGCCGCCCTACGCGGGAAGCCTCGGCGCGATCGAGCTCATCAAGGGCGACCTCGACTTCGTGTTCGTGTCGCGCGAGCTGAAGCCCGACGACATCAAGGGCTTCAAGGAGAAGTTCGGCTACGATCCGCTGAGCGTGCCGATCTCGGGAGGCTCGTACCGCCACTTCGGCGCCCTCGACGCGGTCGCCTTCTTCGTGCACAAGGACAACCCGGTCGACGCGCTCACCTTCGACCAGCTGGACGCGATGTACTCGAAGACGCACCACCGCGGCGGCAAGGAGATCAAGACGTGGGGCGACGTCGGGGCCACCGGCGAATGGGCCGACAAGCCGATCAAGCTCTATGGCATCAAGCCGTGGAACGGCTTCGAGGAGTTCGTGCGCCAGCGCGTGCTCTCGGTGGGCGACAAGCGCGGCGAGTGGCGCGACGACATCAACTACGAGAAGGTCGTGTTCCCGATGGCCAAGCACATGGCGGAGGATCGCTACGGCATCGGTTACTCGGGGGTGGCGTACTTCGACGCGCCGGTCAAGGTGATCGCCGTGAGTGAAGGCAAGGGGAAAGCGTTCCAGCCCGCGAGCTACGAGGCGGTGGCGCAGGCGGCCTATCCGCTGTCCCGTCTCACCTTCTTCAACACCAACAAGACGCCCGGCAAGCCGCTTCCCCCGGCGCTCGAGGAGTTCCTGCGCTTCGTGCTGTCGCGCGAGGGCCAGCAGATCGTGCTCGACCATGCGCGCTACGTGCCGCTGCGCGGGTTCCAGGCCGAGGGCGCGCGCGCGCTCCTCGCCAAGTGACCGCCTGAAACGGAATTCAGATGCAATTCATTCGCGTTTAAGCTTCGCGCCCCATGATTGCCACCCATACGCAGGCGCCAACCCCACCGTCACCAGAGGAAACCATGAACAAGCTCGCCAGGATCGCAGTCGCAGTAGCCCTCGCCACGTCGGTGGCGCTGCCCGCCACGATGGCGTGGTCGCAGGACAAGCCGAAGAAGAACTGGACCGCGCCGGCCCAGAAGATCTACGGCCAGCAGCTCTCCGACGAGGCCATGAAGAAGCACCCGGACCTGCTCAGCATCACGCTGCACGGCGTGCCGCCTGGGATGAACGACGTCTACACGATGTTCGCCGGGTCGTATCCCGATCGCGTCGGCAACCCGGACGACCCGGACGACATCGACGTCATCAAGAAGGGCATCACCATCCTCGACCCGCGCTGGCATCGCACCAAGGACACCGACAAGAAGTTCGTGGTCCTCATGCCGATGCAGGACGCGAAGGGCGAGAACATCGGCCTCGTGGTCTACGCGTTCAGGAACCCGCCGAAGATGACGGGCATGGAGGAGCATTACCTGAAGGAGTCGATGAAGCTGCGCAACGATCTCGCCAAGAAGATCCCGAGCTACGACAAGCTGTTTGAGCCGGCCAAGTAAGGCCGCATTCGCGGCGCTCGTTTTCTGCGCCGGGTCCCACGCCGGGAGCGTGGACCCGGTGTTGCCGCGTTATGAGCCGCGCGCGTTCGACGTTCCCGAGGAGGTCGTGAATGTCGTGGGGTACAACGACATGCGCGACTGGCTCGAGGCGCTGGTTCCGGTTTTCGTGGCGGCGCACCCTGGGCTTCGCATCAAGCTCGATCTGCCCGGCACGCGCTTCGCTCCCGCGGCGCTGGCGAAGGGTGATTCGGCTTTCGCGCCGATGGGCGCCGAGCTCACGCCGCCACAACTTGCGCAATATCGCGCGATCGCGAAGGCCGATCCGATCGCGTTTCGCGTCGCGCACGCATCCCTCGATTCGAAGGCGCTGAGCGGCCCGCTCGCGGTGTTCGTGCATCGCGACAATCCGCTCGCCTCGCTCACGCTCGACCAGGCGTCGCGCGTGTTTTCCGGCGAGGCGCGCCACTGGGGCGATGTCGGGCTCGCCGGGCCATGGGCCGCGCGGCCGATCCATCCGGTGGGCCTCGCGGGCGGCACCGCGCTCTCCTACGCGTTTCACGCGGGCGCGATGGGCGCGCGCGCATTCGCGCCGCACCTGGATGGCGTGCCGCAATCGGTGGAGGTGGTGAAGAAGGTCGGAGGCGACGCGAACGCCATCGGCTTCGCCGCGGCGATGCGCGAGACGCCCGAGGTGCGCGTGGTGCCGATCGCGGCGCGCGCCGGCGATGCCCCGGTCGCGCTCACCGAGGAGAGCATCTTGGCCGGGCGCTATCCGCTCGACCGCTTTCTCCTCGTCTACGTGCGCCTCCCGGTCGCGCCTCTGGTTCGCGATTTCCTGCGCCTCATGCTGTCACGCGAGGGGCAGGCGGCGGTCGCCGCGACTCCGCAGAGATACCTGCCGCTTTCTGCTGCGGATGCGACCCGGGAAAGGGACCGGCTCGAGTTACTCAAGTGAAAGGCTTTGTAAACGCAGATGAACGCAGATGTAGCGCAGATGAACGTACCCCAGCGTGTGATTGAGCTCGAGGTACTGGATCCAGAGGCGCGAATGACACTTGCTGTACGTTCATCTGCGCTACATCTGCGTTCATCTGCGTTCCGAAGCTTTTGGCCCAGCATCACTCCAGCTTCGCCAACTCCTCACGGACTTCAGCGGCGGTGAGCGGGAAATAGCCGGAGTAGAGAATCGGCTCCTGCCCCTCGCGCGAGAGGATGTAGCGCAGGAATTCCTTGATGTCGGGCGGCAGCGGAGCGCCGGGCGCGCGGTTCAGGCGGATGTACATGTAGCGCGTGAGCGGATAGCGGCCGCTGGAAGCGTTCGGGGCGGTGCCCTCGTAGTACGGGCCCGCGTCGTCGCGTGCGACGGCGAGGCTCTTCAGGCCCGGGCCGCCTTCCTCGAAGCCGCCGAAGCCGATCGCATTCGGATCGCGTGCGATGGCGGCCGCGGTCTCGGCGATCGTGCCCTCGTGCACCGCGGCGTTCCAGCCGCCGCCTTTCAGCGCGAGGATCTGCATCGACGTCGCGTTCGGCGCCACGCGCGGCGGCATGTAGATGGCGATGGAACGATCGGCCCACTCGCCGGCCAAGCCGAGCTGGCCCCAGCGCGTGATCGAAGGATGGTCGCCGAGGATCGCGGCGATCTGCGGCACCGAGATGCGCGCGAGCGGATTGGACGCGTGCACGAAGATCGCCTGCGCGGTGGTGCGCTGCGGCGTGTTGAAGCCGCCGCGCGCCACGCGGATCTCGAGGGGCGCGTCGCGATGCTGCGTCGCCTTGTATGCGGCGAGCTCGGCGGGCCACAGCTCGCGGCCCATCGGCGCGATGTCGGTCTGGTTCGCGATCAGCGCGTGGAAGCCGTTCAGCGTGCCGAGGTGCTCCCAGCGCGAGCCCGGCACTACGCCCGGTTGCACCCGATTGAAGTCGCGCATCCAGCGGTCCATCAGGGTCTTCATGCCGTCGCTGCCGACGCTTCGGATCGCGCCGCTCACGCGCGGCTGCGCGCGATACGAGGGAAGCGCCGGATCGAGGTCGGCGAGATAGCCGCCGATTTTCTCGCGCTCGGTCGAGGCTTCGGCCGCGGTGAGAGGAGAGAATCGCGCGTCGCGCGCCACGATCTCCTGGCCGTCGCGCGACAGCGCGAACGCGAGGAACTCGCGCGTCTTCACCGGCAGCGGCGAGCCGGGACGCTTGTTGAGCGCGATGTAGGCGGGGCGGCCGTCGAGCGTCGCGACGCGCGCCATGAGCGGCGTCTTCATCATGTCGCCGGCGAACTGGTGCGCGTAGGGCGCGGTCTCGGCGGGCTGCGCCTCGCGCGCGAGCGGCGCGATGTCGGCGGTCTCGAACATGAGCGCGCCGACCGCGGCGGCATCGGACGCGTGCTGCCATCGCCCGGGCTTGACCGCGGGCTGCCGCGCGCGGAAGGCCGCGAGCCAGGCATCCATGAGGCCCTTCATCGCTCCATCACCGACGCTGGACAGCGTGCCGCCCGCCTTGCCTTCGGGTTGATAGACCGGCAGGGCGGGATCCGCATTGCCGACCGCGATCGCCGCCGTCGTCCACGCGAGAGCGCAGCACGCGAACGCCAAACGAAGGCTCGGATTCATGGAATCTCCCCGAAAACGGCGAGCCTATCGAGCCAACCTGAATCGAGCCTGAAATCACCGGGGTCAGACCGGGGTCAGAGCGGGGTCTGACCCCGGTCTGTCCCCATGAACGATCGTTCAGGAAGGTTTCAGCCTGCGTTCAGGCGGGTTTCCTAATCTGGCGGTCGAACGATCGATCCATCTCCCTGGAGGACTCCGTGAAGAAGACCCTGTTGGCCGCCGCTTCGCTCGCCGCCCTGTCGGCGATGTTCTGCGCGCCGAGCTTCGCGCTGAAGTATGCGGCGCCCGAGCACAACCTCTCCGTCGATCCGTCGATTCCGAGCTGGCAGCCCGGCGAAGTGAAAAGCGAGCCCGAAGAGGAGCTCGCTATCGTCGGCGCCGACATCATGGACGAGATCGTCCTCGGCTGGACCAAGATCTATCGCAAGCAGTACCCGCGCCTGTCGCTCACGCTCGACCTGCGCGCCTCCGGCGCCGGCGGGCCCGGCCTCGCATCCGGCAAGGCCGGCCTCGCGCCCGTCGGCCGCGAGATGTTCCCCGCGGAGAAGAAGCTCTTCACCGACAAGTACGGCTACGAGCCGCTCGAGATCAAGGTCGCCACCGGCAGCGTCGGCTCGCTCGGCAAGACCGCGACCACCGTGATCCTGGTGGACAAGGACAATCCCATCGACTGCCTGTCGATCCCGCAGCTCGATGCCGTGTACTCGAAGTCGCGCAAGCACGGCTACAAGGAAGTAACGACCTGGGGCGACCTGGGCGCCGGCGGCGAGTGGGCCAACCGTCCGATTCATCTCTATGGCCTCAAGCCCGTGAACGGGATCGAGATCTACTTCAAGACCGTCGCGATGGACAGCGGCGAGTACAAGGACAACATCGAGTTCGTGAAAGGCAAGGGCTTCACGCACGCGTTCACCGTGGCCGCCGAGGACATGGCGAAGAAGCCCGGCGGCCTCACCTACGCGCTCCTCGCCAACGTGACGCCCAACGTGAAGGTGCTCAAGGTCTCGCCGACCACCGGCGGCACCTGCTACGAGCCCAACACCCAGAACGTGTACACGCACAAGTATCCGATGAGCCGCTACGTCTACATCTACGTGAACAAGCCGCCGGGCAAGCCGCTCGAGCCGAAGGTGAAGGAGTTCCTCAAGCTCGTGCTGAGCAGGGAAGGCCAGGACGTGGTCGCCAAGGAGCAGGTCTTCATCCCGCTCCTGCCCGAAGTGGTCAAGGAAGAGCTGAAGAAGCTGGACTGAACAGAGTTGGAGTGGCACCTCCCAGGGTTGGGGCCTCCGTACGAGGCCCCCTTTTTCTTTTGAGAAAGGCATGACGATGGAAGCACTGACGAAGGCCGCGGCGCTCGCGGTGGCGACGGCGGCGGTGATGTTCGCGGGCGACGGGTTCGCGCAGCAGCAATCGGAAGACGCGAAGAACGCGATCCGGGCTCAAGCCGATCGCGCCGGCGTGATCTACAAGCGCGGCAAGATGGCGCACTACACGCGCACCTTCGACCTGTCGGGCATGCCGCACTACGAGCCGAAGCAGCAGCTCACCGGGTGGGTGCGCCTGCACGGCAACAACTATCTCAGCGACGGCATGCTGGGCGAGCTCTGGGAGAAGGGCTTCGCGAAATTCCAGCCCGGCATCCGCCTTTCCTGGTACCTGCCCACCTCCGCGCTCGCCTTCGCCGCGCTCTACTACGACCAGGCCGACATGGTGATGGGCCATCGCCCCGGCTTCTACGATTTGCTCGCCTACGAACGCGTGAAGAGCTTCGATCCCACCGAGTTCACCGTGGTCACCGGCTCCTTCGACGTGGGCGGCTGGGAGAATTCGATCACCATCCTGGTGAACGAGAACAATCCGTTGAAGTGCATCAACATGGAGCAACTCGACGGCCTCTTCGGCTCGGAGCGCACCGGCGGCTGGCTGGGCACCAACTGGAGGGCCGATTGGGCGCGCGGCGCGGACAAGAACATCCGCACCTGGGGCCAGCTCGGCCTCACCGGCGAGTGGGCGTCGAAGCCGATCAACGTCTACGGGTTCAGCCTGCGCTACAACACCGCGACCGATTTCAGCGACAAGGTGCTGAAGGGCAGCGACAAGTGGAACGAGAAGATCCAGGCGTACGGCAACATCGTGAATCCCGACGGCTCGCGCTACGTCGAGGCCGACCAGATCACCGACAACCTCGGCAAGGACAAGTACGGGCTCGCGTACAACCGCTTCCGCGGCGAGCGCAAGAACGTGCGGCGCATCGCGGTCGCGCCGGGGAATAGCCATGATTGCGTCGACCATACGCTCGAGAACGTGCAGAAGCGCACCTACCCGCTCTTCAACGAGCAGTACTTCTACGTGACCGTGAAGCCCGGCACGCAGATGGACCCGAAGGTGAAGGAGTTCATCCGCTACGTGCTCTCGCAGGAAGGGCAGGCCGACATCATCAAGGACGGCAAGTACCTGCCGCTCACCGCGGAAGTGGTGCGCGAGCAGCTGAAGAAGCTCGGTGATTGACGCGCTGCTATTCGCCGCGCTCGTCACGCTCGACCCGGGCCTTCCCGCCTACGAGCCGGGCGCGAAGGTCGAAGGCGAGATCTCGGTCGCCGGCAACCACGCGACCGACGAGGTGATGGCGGCTTGGGCGAAGAAGTTCGCGCGCATCCATCCCGGCGTGCGCGTGCGCCTTCGCGACGACACGCGCCTCACCACCGACGCGTTCGACGTCGCGATCGCCGCCGGCGACATCGACCTCATTCCCTCGGCGCGCGAGCTGGTGCCGTCCGAGCGCAAGCGGCTCACGGAAAAGCTCGGCGCTGCCCCGCTGGTGGTCGCGGTCGCCACGGGGAGCTACGCCACCAAGAGCGGCACGCATGCGCTCGCCTTCTACGTGAACGCCGCCAATCCGGTCGAGCGCATTTCGCTCGCGCAGCTCCGCGAGATCTACCTTCCGGGCGGAAAGATCACCAAGTGGGGACAGCTCGGCGCGACCGGCGACTGGGCCGATAAACCCATCCAGGTCTTCAGCGTGCCGATCTCGGATCCCAACGGCAATCCGCTCGGCATCATCAATTATTTGCAGAGCCGCGTCTTCAAGAGCGACAAGGGCTTGCGGCGCAGCATCTACCAGGTGGACAGCAACGGCCCGCGCCTCGACCAGCACATGCTGAATCGCATCGTGCGCGAGGTCGCCGCCGATCCGCTCGCGATCGGCTACAGCGGCTTCGACTTCGGCGCGCCCGGCGCGAAGACCCTCGCCCTCGCCGAGACCGACGCGGGCCCGTGGTACCGCGGCACGCACGACGAGGTGCGGGCGCGCGTCTATCCGCTGACGCGCACCATCTACCTCGGCGTGAACCAGCCCGCGGGCCGGCCGATGCGGCCCGCGGTGCGTGAGTTCCTGCGCTTCATCCTGTCGCGCGAAGGACAGGAAGCCTTCGCCGAAGGCCCCGAGAAATACCTTCCGCTCACCGCCGCGGCCGCGAATGCGGAGCGCGCCAAGCTCGATTGAATTCCCTGGAGACCGCCATGATTCGTTCCCTGACGATCGCAGTACTCACCGCGACGCTGGCACTTCCCGTCCTCGCCGAAGAGAAGGACTCGGTCGAGGTGCAGGCCGCGCGCGAGGCGTGGGTGAAGGCCAAGGGCCACCGCGTGTACTACACGAAGAAGTGGGACCTCTCCGACTTGCCGAAGTACGAGCCGCAGCAGAAGGTGTCGGGGACGATCCGCATGTGGGGCTCGAACTATTTCTCCGACAGCCCGCTCGCGGACTGGTGGGCGGTGGAATTCCAGAAGCACCATCCCGACGTGAAATTCGATTTCCATCTTAAGACGACGCTGCACGCGATCCCCGGGCTGATCATGGGCGTCTCCGACATCGGGCCGATGGGTCGCCAGATCACGTTCCAGGAATTGCTCTCGTTCCAGCGCGAGATGAACCGCATGCCCACCGGCATCGTCGGCGTCACCGGCAGCTACAACGTGTCGGGCTGGAATCCTCCGGTCGGCGTCTACCTGCACAAGGACAATCCGCTCACCAGGCTCTCGCTCGAGCAGCTCGACGGCATCTTCGGCGCCGAGCGCTCTGCGGTGTGGAAGGAGCTCACCTGGGACAAGTCGGGCGCGCGCGGCCCGGAGAAGAACATCCGCACCTGGGGCCAGCTCGGCTTGAAGGGCGAGTGGGCCAACAAACCCATCCGCGTGCTCGGCTACAACCTGCAATTCAACTTCCCGCAGGAGATCGAGTCGCGCGCCTTCGGCGGCGTGTCGAAGAAATGGAACGAGAAGCTCGAGGAGTACGACAATATGGTGCAGCCCGACGGCAGCTTCAAGCTCGCCGGCCAGCTCATGCTCGAAGACCTCGCCAAGGACAAGTACGCGATCGCGTATGTCGCGGGCGGCGAGGCGTGGGTCACGCCCGCGGTGAAGACCGTCGCGTTGAGCGTGAAGAACGGCGGCCCGGCCTACGACCTCACCATCGACAACGTGCGCGAGCGGACCTACCCGATGTACGCCGATGTCTTCTTCTGGATCAACCGCGACCCGAAGGGGCCGGTGGACCCGAAAGTGCGCGAGTTCCTGCGCTTCATGCTGTCGCGCGACGGCCAGGAGCTGGTCATGAAGGACGGCAAGTACCTGCCGCTCACCGCGAAGATGGTCGCGGAAGGGCGCGCCAGGCTCGACTGAATCAGCGCGACGCTTCGCGCTTCACGAAGCGCCGCTCGAACCAGCGGTCGAGCATGCGCTTCTCGTAGACGAGCGCATCGTGCTCGTCGTAGCTGAACTCGAGGGGGCGCAGGAACTCGGGGTCGCAGACCCGCTCGCGAACCGCCGGCGCGGACTCCAGCGAATAGCTCAAGTCTATGCACGGCATGTCGCCCTTGCCGCTCACCACGCGGATCTCGGTGGGAAGGTTCATGCGCGGACGGCCGGCGCGGTCGAGGTCGAGGATCTCGATCGCGATGTTGCGTTCCGGCAAGCGCTTCGCGCCAAGGTCCTCCAATCGCTTCGCCAGCACCTGCATCACCTTGCGCGGATCGGTGTTGCGGTCGCCGGCGTCGGTGAACTTGTCGGGGTCGCCATGGGTGACGGTCACCGCCGCGAGGAGCGGCGTGGCCGTGAAAAACGCCGCGGCAAGCGCCGCGAATCGATGGATGCGCATGGGATGCCTCTTCAGGGGAGCCTGGCTATTCGACGCCGGCGCGGCCGGGTCGTTCGCGCGCCTATTCTATCCTTGCGATTTCCCGCGCCGCCTCGTCGCGCGTAAGCGGCACTAACCCCGGCCGCCCAGCCTTCTCGGCCTCGATCGCGCGCTGGCCCTCGGGCGACAACACGGTGCGCAGATATTCCCTCGCGACGGGATCGAGCGAGCGGCCGTCCGCGACCGGCAGATAGAAATGGGCGAACGGCGACAGCGGGTAGCGTCCGGCGCGCACGTCCTCGTATTCGCCCGCGAATGCGGCGCCGCCTTGCGAGAGCGGCAGGCGCTTCACGTTCGCGGGAACCGATGCCGCGTCGAGCGTCCATGCGAGGCCGATCCCATAGCGATCGCCGGCGACCGCTTCGAGGACGTCGGCATCGGTCTCGAGGGCTTCGTAGTGGCGTGCGAACGGCTGCCCGCCGAAGCGCGCGAGGCGCAGCGCCGTGAGCGTCTCGCCGTTGTCGCGCGTGCCGTAGGCGTGGATGCTGTGCTTGCCCCATTCGCCGCCCACGCCGAGCTGCCGCCAGTGGCGCAGGTCGCTCGGCATGCGTCCCGCGGTGAAGATGCGCCCGACTTCCTCGATGTCGAGGCGAGCGAACGGATTGGCGGCGTTCACGTAGATCGAGGGGGGATTGTCGCGGCCCGCGCCCGCGTAGCCGATGCGCGCCACGCGAATGTCGAGCGGGCGAAAGCCGTTCAGGCGCTTGAACGGGTCGATCTCGCTTTCCCAGGCGTCGTGCGCGACCGGCGCGAAGATCGACACGCGCGCGATGATGCCGTCGATGCCGGCCGGCGGATTGGCGAGGCGGATGGTGAAACGGATGCCCGGGTGGCTGCGCGCGAAAAGCTCGTTCCAGCGCGCGAGGAGCGGTGCGAGCGTGTTGTCGCCCACGATGTACACCGATCCGTCGGGCAGTACATAGGGCCGATCGCGGGGAATCGCGAGCTCGCCGCGCGCGCCCAAAGTGAAGAGGCAGGCGGCGGCGAGGATCGCGAGGCGCGACTTCATCAGCGTGTGATGCCGAGCTTGGCGCGTTCCGCGGCCACTTGTTCGGCGTTGAGGGGCACGTAGCCGTCGGCCTCGGCGGCGACGATGGCCTGGCCTTCGCGCGAGAGAACGAGCCGCAGGTATTCCTTCACGAACGCGTCGAGCGGCTCGCCGGGGGCGCGCCGGATCGCCACACCCACGTAGCGGTCGAGGGGATAGCGTCCGGAAGCGACTTCCTCCTCGGTGCCTTCCATGAACGGCCCCGACGGATTTTCGGAAAGCGCGACGAGGCGCGTCTGCCTGGTGAGGAATCCCTGGCCCGCGAAGCCGATGCCGTGCGAATCCTCGCCGACCCGCTTGACGATCTGCGCGGCCAGCTCGAACGCCTCGTAGCCCGGCGCGAGCGCTCGATCGCCCCATTTGCTCTTCACCATGAAGTAGCCGTAGCCGCTGTATTCGGGCGTGCCGTACGTATGGATCGGGCGGCTCGCCCACTCGCCCGTCGCGCCGAGCTGGCCCCAGTAGGTGAGGTCGCCGCCCGGCGCGCCGCTGGTGAAGATGCGCGCGAGCTGGTCCAGGGTGAGCTCGTGGATCGGGTTCGCCTTGTTGACGTAGACCGCGAGCCCCGCGGTCATGCGCACCGAGGTGAGCGTGCCGTGCGCGATGTTCACCACGAAGGGCTCGGCCCCGACCCAGTCGGCATACGCGCGCTTTTCCGCCGCGTTGATGTCGCGTGCCAGCGGGCACAGCAGCGTCACGCCATGCATCAGCGCCGCGATGTTGAGGGTGTTTCCCTCCTTGTTGTACTCGGTCGCGAAGCGCGTGCCGGGGTGCGTCCTGGCGAAGAGCGCGTTGAAGCCCTCGATCGCCGCGCCGATGCCGCGATTGCCGAGCACGATGTGGACGGTGCCGTCGGCGCTCGCGTAGCGCGCCCCCGCGGGAACCGCCGCGGGGAGCGGCTCGTAAGCGGGTAGCCGTGGATCGAGTGTCGCGGCAGGAGCGCCACCGGCCGCGGCCGCGAGCGCGAAGGCCGCGATTCGCGTGAGCGCGCGCATCTGCCGCGAGATCAGGAGACGGCCTCCGACTCGGTGCCGTGCTTGAGGTGCGCCTCCTCGTCGAGCTCGGTCTCCACATCGCGGGCGAGGCCCTGGCGCATCTGCTCGACGTCGAGCTCCTTCTCCCACTTGGAGACGACCACCGTGGCGACGCCGTTGCCGATCAGGTTGGTGAGCGCGCGCGCTTCCGACATGAAGCGGTCGATGCCGAGGATCAACGCCAGCCCGGCCACCGGAATCGTCGGCACCGCGGAGAGCGTGGCCGCGAGCACGATGAAGCCGCTGCCGGTCACGCCCGAGGCGCCTTTCGAGGTGAGCAGCAGCACGCCGAGGATGGTGAGCTGCTGCGTGAGCGAGAGGTCGGTGTTGGTCGCCTGCGCCACGAAGATCGCGGCCATGGTGAGGTAGATCGAGGTGCCGTCGAGGTTGAACGAGTAGCCGGTCGGGATCACCAGGCCCACCACCGACTTCGAGCAGCCGAGCTTTTCCATCTTCGCCATCATGCGCGGCAGCACCGATTCCGACGACGAGGTGCCGAGCACGATCAGCAGCTCCTCCTTGATATACACGATGAAGCGAATGATGCTGAAGCCCGCGTAGCGCGCGATGAGGCCCAGCACCACGAGGATGAAGATGAGGCAGGTGAGGTAGAAGCTCCCCATCAGCGCGGCGAGCTGCTTCAGCGACCCGATGCCGTACTTGCCGATGGTGAACGCCATCGCGCCGAACGCGCCGATGGGTGCCAGCTTCATGATGAAGCCGACCACGATGAAGAGCGCGTGCGAGACCTTCTCGATGAAACTCACCACCGGCCGGCCGGGCTCGCCGGACGATGCGAGCGCGAGCCCGAAGAGGAGCGAGAAGAGGAGCACCTGCAGGATCTCGCCGCGCGCGAACGCGTCGACGATGGTGTTGGGAATGACGTTCAAGAGGAAGTCGACGGTGCTCTGCGACTTCGCCGCGCTGGTGTAGCTCGCCAGCGCCTTGGTGTCGAGGGTGGCGACGTCGACGTTCATGCCGGCGCCGGGCTGGGTCGTGTTCACCACCGCGAGGCCGATGACCAGGGCGAGCGTGCTGACCGCCTCGAAATAGAGGAGCGACTTCAACCCCACGCGCCCGACCTTCTTCATGTCCTCCATGCCGGCGATGCCCGTGACCACGGTGCAGAAGATGATCGGCGCGATCATCATCTTGATCAGCTTGATGAAGGCGTCGCCGAGAGGCTTCAGCGACGCGCCGGTCTCCGGATAGAAGTGGCCGACGAGGACTCCGCAGGCGATGGCGAGCAGCACCTGCGCGTAGAGGTGGGTATAGATGGGCCTTTTCATCCGCCCACAATATAGCAGCGCGCCTTGCGCGACGCTGAAGCGATCCTGAACGAACGTTCAGGATCGCTTCAGCCTCCAGTCAGGGGCGCGGCCTAACGTCGGGGCCGTGAACCTCGCGATACGCAACACCATCCTCCAGGTTCATCGCTGGACCGGTCTCACGGTTGGCCTCGTCGCCGTGTTCCTCGCGCTGACCGGGCTTGCGATGCTCTTCCGCCCGCAGCTGCAGCCCCTGGCCGAGCGCGGGCTTCGCGACGTGCCCTCGTGCAGCGCGCGCCTCGCCCTCGACGATCTCATCGCCCGCGCGCGCGAATCGCGTCCCGGCGCCAGAGTCGGCCAGGTGGAAATCTTCGAAGGCGGCTTCGGCGCCACCATCGTGCGCTTCAGCGACATGCAGGGCGTCTACGTGAATTCCTGCGACGGCACCGTGCTCGGCCAGCAGGACCGCTGGGGCGGATTCTTCGGCTTCGTGGAATGGCTGCATCGCCTGCGTTTCGCCGGCGACCCCGACGTGACCGAGCTCATCGGCGGCAGCGTGAGCTTCGTGATCGCGCTCGCGATGGTGATCGGCGGCATCGCCATGTGGTGGCCGCCGGGGCTGGGGGCGTTGAAAACCGCCGTGAAATTCCGGCCGGGCCTGAAGGGCCGCGCCTTCGACGTGAACCTGCATCGCACGGTCGGACTCTACGCGAGCGTGGTGCTGCTGATGTCGACGCTGACCTCGCTCACCTTCACCTTCGAGTGGGCGCGCCACGCGATCTTCACCGCGGCCGGCTCGCCGCTGCCGGCGCGCAAGCCCGGCGTCGCCGCGAGCGGCGCGCTCTTGCCCGCGGAGACCTTCATGGCGCGCACCCTGAAGGTCGTCCCCGGCGCGCGCGACATCCAGATCCAGTTCCCGCGCAAGCCCGGCGACGCGGTCGAGGTGCAGGCGCTCGACCGCGACGCGCCGCACGCCAACGCGCGCGACTTCATCTACCTCGATCCCTATAGCGGCGACATCGTGCGCTTCGAGCCCCACGCGACGAGCAGCACCGGCAACCGCATCTACCGTTGGCTGGGCGCGCTGCATCGCGGCGAGGTCGGTGGCATCGCGGTGCAGCTCCTCCTCTTCGTCGGCATCCTCGGCGTGCCGGTGCTCGCGTATACCGGCATCCGCGGCTATGTGCGCCGCAGGTTCCCGGCGGCGCGGGCCGCGGGAGAGCTGGAGGTCCGCGTCGCGCGCATCACGGCCGAGACGCCGGAGACGAAGGTGTTCGAGCTCGAGCCTACCCACGGAGAGCTGCCCGCCTTCACGGCGGGCGCGCACATCGACGTGCACATCGACGAAGGGTTGGTGCGGCAGTACTCGCTGTGCAACGGCCCCGAGGACCGGCGGCGCTACGTGATCGCCGTGAAGCGCGAGCCCGATTCGCGTGGCGGATCGCGCGCGCTGCACGAGCGCGTCGCCGAGGGCGAGCTGCTGTCGATCGGCGCTCCGCGCAACCACTTCCCGATCGACCCGGCCGCGACCCAGCACATCCTGTTCGCCGGAGGCATCGGCATCACGCCGATCCTCGCGATCGCACGCGAGCTGCAGTCGACGAACGGCACGTTCTCGCTGCAGTATTTCACGCGCGGGGTCGGACTCACCGCCTTTCATTCCTACCTGTCACGGCCGGAGTTCCGCGGCAAGGTGACCTTCCATTACGCGCTCGAGACCGAGGCGCTGCGCACCTATCTGCACAAGCTCCTCTGGCAGCGGCCCGCCGGCGCGCACCTTTATGTGTGCGGTCCGCGTCCCTTCATGGACCTGGTGGAGGAGATCGCCGCGGCGGGCTGGCCGCCGGAGGCGATCCACGCCGAGTACTTCGTCGCGGACCCGCTCGCCTTCGCAGGCCCACGCGCGGCCTTCGACGTGACGCTCGCCCTCACCGGCGGCACCTATCGCGTCGCGGCCGACAAGACCATCGTCGAGGCGCTCGCCGATTGCGGCATCGAGGTCGCGACTTCGTGCAGGCAGGGCGTGTGCGGCACGTGCGTCACGGGCGTGCTCGAGGGCGAGCCCGATCATCGCGACGCGTTTCTCAGCGAGGGCGAGCGGCGCGCCTGCGACAAGATCATGCCATGTGTGTCGCGCTCGCGCGGGCCGCTCCTCGTCCTCGACCTGTAGGCCGCGCGGCTCTCTGAACGGGCGTTCAGAAACCAGTCAGATTGGCTTCAGGTCGCGAACTTAGGCTAGCGACCACCATGCCGAAAACCGCCCCTTTCCTCGTCGCCCTCGCGTTCAGCGCCGCCGCGCACGCGCAGATTCCGGTGAAGATCTACGCCCAGGAGCTTGCCGACCGCATCGTCGCGCAGAACCCGGACCTCCTCGTCGTCGCGATGCACGTGACGCCGCCCAAGACCACCCAGAACGTCATCATCGCGTCCAATATCGGACGCATCGGCAAGCCCGGCGACGAGGACGACATGCGCGTCGTCAACACCGGCAAGCCGAACCTCGAGGTGTCGCACGGCGGCCAACGCTACGAGGTCGAGATCGTGCTGCGCGACGTGGCCGGCGAGACCCTCGGCGCTCTCGGCCTGGTCTGGCCCTACAAGGCCGGCGACGACAAGGCCGCTTTCGAGCGCAAGGCGGAGAAAATCCGCGACGCGCTGGCGCGCCGCATCCTCAATGCCGCGAACCTGATGGATCCCTATCCCTTCGAACGGCCGGCAACCACCAAGACCGCCGCGCAGAAGCTGGTCGACCAGATGCAGGCGGCGCACGCGGATCTCCTGGTGCTCGCGGTGCGCGCCCCGCAGCAGGGCTCGACGCAGCTCGTGGTGCTCGGCTCGACCTTCGGGCGCCACGGCAAGAAGGCCGACGGCGACGACATGAAGATCTTCGACGCATCCGAGCCCGCCACCGGGATCTTCTCGAACGGCAAGCGCTTCGGCGCCGACCTGCAGCTGCACGACCGCTCGGGAAGGAGGATCGGCACCATGAACGTCGGCTACGCGTATCGCGAAGGCGACGACCAGAAGGCGCTCCTCGCGCGCGCGTTGAAGCTGCGCGACGAGATCCAGAACCGCATCGAGTCCGCGGACAAGCTCGCCGAGCTCGATCCGTAACCACATCGGAAGAACACGCCATGAAAGAAACCTACGCCGCGCTCGCCTTCGCCGCCGCCAGCCTCGCCGTAACCTTCGCCATCGCCGCGGAAGAGCCGCTGCGCCTCCTCGGGCGCACCGACGTGCCCGGCTTCGAGGGCGACTTCGACCACTTCGCCGCCGACGTGAAAGGCAACCGCCTGTTCCTCGCGGGCGAGGAGAAGGGCACGCTCGAGGTGTTCGACCTGAAGAGCGGCAAGCACCTGCAGACCGTGAAAGGCCTCGAGGAGCCGCACGCGATCCACTTCATGCCCGACCAGAACCGGCTGATCATTTCCGACAGCGGCGACGGCCTCACCAAGATCCTCGACGCGAAGACCTACAAGGTCGTGGATACGTTGAAGCTCACGCCGGGCGCCGACGTGATGAGCTACGACGCGTCGAGCAAGAGCCTGTGGATCGTGACCGGCGGCAAGAATGCCTCGAAGAAGCTCGCCAATACGACGGTCGCCGTGGTCGATCCCGCCACCGGCAAGAGCAAAGGCGAGGTCAAGTTCGACACCGACTTCACCGAGGCCATCGCCTTCGAGCAGAAAGGCAACCGCGCCTTCGTGAACGTGAGCGGCAAGCACTACGTCGCCGTAGTCGACAAGACCACGCACACGGTCCTGAAGACCTGGCCGATCAAGGAAGGGCAGAACAACGCGCCGATGGGGCTCGACGAGGAAAACAAGCGCCTCTTCGTCGTGACGAGGAAACCCTTCAAGCTGGTGGTGCTCGACACCGACACCGGCGCCTCGGTGGCGACCTTCGACGCGCCGCAACGCACCAACGAGCTCATCTTCGACAAGCAGAACCGCCGCATCTATCTCACCGGCGACGACTACGTCGCGGTGTTCCAGCAGCAGGGCCCCGACAAGTACCAGGAGGTCGCGCGCGTGAAATCCGACAAGGGCGCGAAGACCGCCTACTACGTGCCCGAATTGAACCGCCTCTACGTGGCGGTCGCCGGCAAGGGCGACACCAAGGCCGGCGTCCTCCAGTACGAAGTCGTGCCCAACAGGAAATGATCCCCTCCTATCGAAAGACGACCATGAAATCGACCCTCAGGCTCACCGCCCTCGCGTTCGCGTTGGTAGCCACGCCGCTCCTCGCGCAGTTCCATCACCTGGAGTCCGCTACCGTCATCAAGGGCGCCAAGCCCGACTGGGACTACGTGACCCTCGACGCCGCGCGCGGCTACCTGTTCATCGGCCGGCGCGGCGACGGCGTCACCGTGTTCGACGTGAAGTCGAAGAAGGTCGTGCGCAACATCGACAAGTCCGACGACGCCAACGCCATCGCGCTGGTGCCCGAGTTCGACCGCGGCTATACCACCAACGGCGATGGCACCTCGACCGTGTTCCAGCTCTCGTCGATGAAGACGCTGGATCGCATCAAGCTGGGCGGCGAAGACGCGGATTCGGCGTTCTACGAGCCGGTCACCAAGCAGCTCGCCTTCACGCTGGGCGACGCGAAGAAGATCGTGTTCGTCGACGCGAAGACCGCCAAGGTGGTGGGCGAGCTCGCGATGCAGAACAAGAAGCTCGACGGCACGGTGCCGGACGGCGAAGGCAACCTGCTGATGGCGCTGCGCGACAGGAATTCCGTGGCGAAGATCGACGTCGCCAACCGCAAGGTGAGCGAGGAGTGGAAGACGGCGCCATGCGAGGAGCCCACCGGCATCGCCTACGATTCCGCCGGGAAGCGCATCTTCGTCGGCTGCCGCGGCAAGAGCCCGATGCTCCTGGTGCTCGACGCCGCGACCGGCAAGGTGGTCACCACGATGGACATCGGCCGCGGCAACGACGGCGTGATCTACGACGCCGCCACCAGGAAGATCTACACCTCCAACGGCGTGGACGCGAACCTGGTGATCTACAACCAGGTGGACGCCGATACCTACCAGCTGGCCGAGGCGACCACGACGCGCCCCTATGCGCGCACAATGGCCCTCGATCCGAAGACCAAGAAGATCTACATGGTGACGGCCGAGGGCACCGCCGACCCCGCCAAGAAGATCAACAAGGGCGTGGCGACCTTCTATCCGAACCAGTATTTCCCCGATACGTTCACCGTGCTAACGTACACGCCTAAATAGGACCTACGGAGAAACGCGCCAATGAAAAAATTGCTCAGCGCCGCGATCGCCGCCGCGCTCACCGTGTCCGCAGTCGCCCTGGCCCAGGTTCCCGCCGGGTATCCCGCCGACTACGCGCAGACCGTCGCCGCCGCCAGGAAGGAAGGCAAGGTCGTGATCTACAGCGCGCTCGACACCAAGGCCGCGCAGCCCCTCGTCAAGGATTTCAGCGCGCTCTACCCCGACGTCAAGGTCGAGTACAACGACATGAACTCCACCGAGCTCTACAACCGCTTCATCGCGGAAGTGGCCTCGGGGCAGGGCTCGGCCGACGTCATGTGGAGCTCGGCCATGGACCTTCAGGTGAAGCTGGTGGACGACGGCCAGGCGACGACTTATGCGTCGCCGGAAGCCGCGAAGTTGCCCAAGTGGGCGGTGTACAAGAACCAAGCCTACGGGACCACCTACGAGCCCGCGGTCTTCATCTACAACAAGCGCCTGGTCACGGCCGACGAGGTGCCCGCCGACCACGCGGCCTTCGCCAAGCTCATCAACACCAAGGTCGACAAGTTCAAGGGCAAGGTCACCACCTACGACATCGAGAAGAGCGGCGTGGGCTTCATGTTCGTGGTGCAGGACACCAAGTACTTCGCGGGGATGAAGGACATCGAGAAGGGGTTCGGCGCGACCGGCTACAAGGTCTATTCGAGCACCGGCAACATGCTGGAGAAGGTCTCCTCGGGCGAGCACCTGCTGGGCTACAACGTGCTCGGCTCCTACGCGCTGGTGCGCGCGAAGAAGGACCCCAACCTGGGCGTGGTGCTGCCCAAGGATTTCACGCTGGTGCTCTCGCGCGTGATGTTCATCGGCAAGGCGGCCAAGAATCCCAACGCCGCCAAGCTCTGGGTGGACTACGTCCTCTCGGTGCGCGGCCAGAAGATGATCGGCGGCGACGTCGAGCTTTTCTCGATGCGTGAGGACGTCGACGCCGAGTACACCGCGGCCAAGCTCAACCAGCAGCTGGGCGGCGCCGTGAAGCCGATCCCGGTCGGCAAGGAAATCACCGAGTACCTGGACCCGAAGAAGCGCCTCGACTTCCTCGGCCAGTGGAAGGCGGCGGTCGCGGCGGGCGCGGGCAAGTGAGATGAGCTGCCTTCTGCACTTGAGGCTCGCGGGCGGCCTTATCGACGTCGCGCGCGCGATGCGCGTGCTCAAGCGCTACAGCATCTCGCAGTCGCGCGTTTCGATCGCGCGCGAGGGCTCGGTGGAGGTGGCGACCGTGAAAGGGACGCTGTACGATCCGCGCCGCTCCACGGGCCTTGCCCACGCGCTTTCGCGCATTCCCGGAGTGCTCGAGGCCCTCGTGTTGCGCGACGACGAATCACTGGCCGCCTTCTACTGCGCGCCGTCGCGAAAGTCTTCCCCAAGCCGCGTTCGCAATGCGGCGCATGACGATGTCTGATTCCCAACCCGAGTGGAGGCACTGCACATGAACAAGAATGGACGCATGCAACGCACGACGATTCACCTCGCGGTCGCGGGCGCGCTCGCCGCGCTCGCGTTATCGGCCGGGCCGGCGCGCGCCGACGCCACCAGCGACCTGAAGGCCGAGATCGCGGCCCAGCGGGCGCAGCTGGAGGAGCAGCGCCTGCGCCTCGAGGCGATGGAGAAGAAGCTCGACGCTGTAACGACGACCGCGCAGCAGCAGGCCAGCGCGCCCGCGGCGCCGCAGCCCGTTGCGCAGGCCAAGAGCTGGGCTCCGCAGCTCATCGCGAGCGCCGACTGGCAGCCGGGCTTCACGTTCCAGGTCACGCCGGAAGACACCGTCACCCTGTATGGCCTCATCGACGCGACCATCAGCGACATCAGCAACGCGAACTCCAAGGGCGACCACAAGCGCAGCTACCAGACCGCGTGGATGAGCGGCGACCGCTGGGGCATCACCGGCAAGCACGAGATCTGGGGCGGCTCGACCAACATCATCTTCAAGCTGGAAAGCGAATTCGACTACCAGACCGGTGAGGAAGACACGCCCGGCGTGCTCTTCAACCGCGACGCGTGGATCGGTTTCCAGAGCGAGGCATTGGGCAAGCTCACCTTCGGGCGCCAGAACGCGCTCGCGCGCGACTTCACCGGCATCTACGGCGATCCGTACACCAGCGCACGCGTCACCCTCGAAGAAGGCGGCTACACCAACGTCAACAACTTCAAGCAGCTGATCTTCTACGCGGCCAGCGCAACCGGCACGCGCTACGATCGCGGCATGGTTTGGAAGAAGGACTTCGGCGGCTTCGTGGCGGGATTGGGCTACCAGTTCGGCGGCGTGGCGGGCGACTACCAGAAGGGCAGCACGCAAACGGTGGCGCTCGGCTATAACGCTCCGGGCGACATCTTCCACCTGGCCGGCTACTACAACCACTTCAACGTGAACGACCTGGTCTTCAAGCAGTACTCGTTCGGCGGCAACGTCCAGCTCGGCCCGGTCGTCAGGCTGAATGCCGGGTACTACAAGCAAGACTCGGAGCAGGGCGGCAACGTCGGCAATCGCAAGGACCACGCCTACACGGTGTCGTCCAAGTTCACGCCGGCCGGTCCCTTCGATTACGAGCTCGGCTACCAGGTCATCCATGCGTCCAACGCGGGGGTGAACGGGGCGGGGAACGTGTTGACCCCGTACGCCGATGCCGCGGGCGTGACGCGGACGGCGACCGGCGACAAGAAGACCACGTACATCTCCGGGTTCTATCACTTCGACCGGCGCGCGGAGCTCTACCTCGCGGCCGATTACATGAAGCTGATGGACGGCTACAAGCTCGCGGTGACCAACGGCCACGCGAGCCAGGTCGAGGTCGGGCTCGGCATGCGCATCCGCTTTTAGGGAGCCTCCGGCCGGTTATTTTCCACCGGCCCATCGCCCGGAAGACAGCTCGTCTTCCGGGCATTTTTTCGCCCGCTTCGCGCCTAGTCCCCGATCCTTCGCGCCAGCTCTTTCGCGGCCGCGGCGCGCGCCGCCGCCGATGGATGGCTCGAGTTGAACGTGCCGGGCGATTGCGCCGCGGCCAGCTTGTCGAAGAAGCCCGCCAGCCTCGATGCCGACCAACCCGCGCGATGCGCGAGGTCCATGCCGATCCGGTCGGCTTCGCTTTCCTGCCGGACGGCGATCTCGACCTCGCGCAGCTCTGCCGCGGGGTCGGAGCTCATCGTGTCGCGCGCGGGCGCGCGGCGATGGTCGGCGACGGCGTGCGCGATCTCATGCCCCAGCAACATCGCGAGCTCGGCATCGTCGAGGTCGAGACCCCGCACCAGAGCGCCGCCGACCATGAGTTTGCCGCCGGCCATGCAGAATGCGCCCCTCGAGGGGTCGCTCGTCACGTGGACTTCCCAGTCCCACGCGGAAGTGTCCGGGCGAACCTGCGCGGCGGCGATGATCAGGCGCGCGGCGATCGGGCGTACACGACCCAGGAGCGCCGCGTCGTCGTCGAGCTTGCCCTTCGCGGCGAGGCCCGCGAGAACCTTCCGGTATTGCGACGCGGCTTCACTGCGGAATGCATCCGCATCGACGGAGGCCGGCTGGGCCAGCGCCGCGCAACTGCAGAAGGAAAGCAAGAGAAGCGCAGCCCGGTGCATTTCATTTCTCGACGACGGGTGCGGCGATTCTATAATGTCCCCGTGTCCGACACTTCCTTGCACGATTTCATCGCCCTTCTCGAGAAGGGACCGGCCGGCGATCCCTGTGTGTTCAACCCGTGGCGCGACAGCGACGAGCGCGACCGCGCGCCGCGCCGCGACATGCCGCGCCTGCGCCGCGAGAACATGGAGGCGTATCTCGACGCGCGCCGCAACCACGCGCGCGTGATGCTTCTCGGCGAGGCGCCCAGCCATCGCGGCTGCCGCTTCACCGGCATCGCGTTCTGCTCGGAGACCGAGCTCACGCAGAAGGCCGGCCTCGTCGCGCGCCGCGCTCTCGCGCTCACCAGCCGCGATGCCGAGGTGAAGCCGCAGCGCGAGAGGAGCGCCGCGGTGATCTGGGGCGAGATCGAGCGCGCGGGAAAGCCTTTCGAGATCGTGCTCTGGAACGCGTTTCCGTGGCACCCGTTCCTCGAGGACGGCGGCGCCAAGGCCGGCCCCTGCGGCCCCTCGAGCAATCGCAAGCCGCGGCTCCCGGAAGTCGCGCAGGGGCGCTCGGTGATGGAAGCCATGATGCGCTGCTTCACGCGGCGCCTGCAGGTGTTCGCCGTGGGGAAAGTCGCGGAGGAGGCGCTCTCGCGCTGGGAGGCGTTCGAATGCGCGGGCTACATCCGCCATCCGGCGCAGGGCGGCGAGAGCCTTTTTCGCTCTCAATTCAGAAGCAAGGTCGCGGCTCGTCTATAGTTTCGCGATGTTCGCGAACATCGAAACACCCGCTCTCATCCTCGATGCCGCCAAGGTGGGGCGCAATTGCGCGCGCATGCGCGAGCGCGTGCTCGGCCATGGCGTGGTGCTGCGCCCGCACGTGAAGACCGCGAAGAGCGTCGAGGTGACGCAGCTCGCGTTGGGGGCCCCGCACGGCGCGATCACGGTGTCGACGCTGCGCGAGGCCGAGTATTTCTTCGACCACGGCTTTCGCGACATCCTCTACGCCGTCGGCATGGTGGCGGCCAAGGTGGCGCGCGTCGCGGCGCTGGAGCGGCGCGGGGCGCGCGTCAGCACGATCGTGGACAGCGTGGAGGCGGCGTGCGCGCTCGTCGAGGCGAGCCGCAAGGAGAACGTGCGCATCCCGACGATGGTGGAGATGGACAGCGACGGCCATCGCTCCGGGATCGCGCCCGGGGATGAACGCCTGTTCGCGGTGGCCGACGCGCTGGGCGACTCGCTCCTGGGCGTCATGACTCATGCCGGCGGCTCGTACAACTGCGACAGCACGGCGGCCATTCGGCAGGCGGCGGCACGCGAACGCGAGGCCGTGGTGAACGCGGCGGCCGCACTGCGGACGCGCGGCCATGCGTGCTCCGTGGTGAGCGTGGGCTCCACGCCGACCGCGACTTTCGCCGACTCGTTCGCCGGCGTGACCGAGGTGCGCACCGGCGTCTACATGTTCCACGACCTGGTGATGGCGGGGCTCGGGGTATGCGCGCTGGAAGACATCGGCATCTCGGTGCTGGCGTCGGTGATCGGCCACCAGCGCGAAAAGAACTGGGTCCTCGTCGACGCGGGTTGGACCGCGCTGTCGCGCGATCACGGCACCGCCAAGCAGAAGGTGGACCAGGGCTACGGCCTCGTCTGCGACGCGTGGGGGAGCCCGGTGGACGAGCTCATCGTCGTCGAGGCCAACCAGGAGCACGGCATCGTGGCGCGCCGCGACGGGGGCGTCGTCGACTTCGCGCGCTATCCGATCGGAACGCGGCTGCGGATTCTCCCCAACCACGCGTGTGCCACGGCATCGCAACATTGCGAATACAAGGTGATCCGCGATGGGCGCATCGCCGAGACCTGGGACCGGTTCGGGGGCTGGTGATCGGGATGGGGCCGCACTTTTTTCCTGTCTCCTGTATTTCCTACCTCTTCGCTCTTCACCCGCAGTCGGATTTCCAGAGAGCGAGCACTCGCCCCACGCGTGGGCACGCTCATTGCACATGCGTGGGTTCCGCTCATCCACGAGGAAGCCAACATGCCGGAGAAACGAACCATCAAGGCCGCGCAGAAGGACATGCGCGCCGGGAAGTCCGCCAGCACCGCGGCGGGCGAATTCGTGCGCCAGGAGATGCACCACATCCGCGAAGGCAAGCATGGCGCCAAGAGCACCAAGCAGGCCATCGCCATCGGGTTATCCGAAGCGCGCCGCGCCGGGGTGCCGGTGAGGAACCCGGGAGGCAAGACCTCGAACGTCACACGCACCCGCAAGGCGGCCGCCAAGGCCTCGCCCAAGCGCTCCCGGGCCTCGCTCCGCCGCCTGAAGAAAGAGCCGCGCAGCGCCGCCTCGCACCTCGCCCTCTCGCGCCAAGCCCATTCGGCCGCGCGCAAGCGCTCCGCCGCGAGCCGCTCCGCCGCGGCCCGCAAGGCCGCCCGCACCCGCGCCCGCGCGAAATAAACCGGGGTCAGAGCAGGGTCTGACCCCGCTCTGACCCCGGTTTCATTCGGCTTTGATGTTGGCGGCCTTGACCACGCGGCCGTACTTCACGAGGTCGACGCGGATCTGCGCGGAGAGCTGCTCGGGTGTGCCGGGCGTGGCGACGATGCCGAGGGTCGCGAGCCTGTCGACGGTCTCGGGGCTCGTCAGTACCGCGTTCAGCTCGCGATTCAGCTTGTCGACGATGGCGCGCGGCGTCTTGGCGGGAGCGAGGATCGCGACCCACGAATCGGCCTCGAAGTCGGGCACGCCGGATTCGATGAAGGTCGGCACGTCGGGAAGCGACGGCGATCGTTTGGCGCTCGACACCGCGATCGGCACCAGCCGCCCCGCCTTCACGTGCGGGATCGCGCCCGCCACCGCCGTATAGACGAGCGGCACGTTCCCGCCCAGCGCATCGGTCATCGCCTGGCCGCCGCCCTTGTATGGGATGTGAGTGAGGTTCGCGCCGGTTTTCATCTTCAGCAGCTCACCGGCGATATGCGGCGTGCCACCGACGCCCGATGTCCCGTAGGAAACGCCGTTGGGTTGCTTCTTCGAATACTCGACGAGCTCCTTGATGGTCTTCGGCGGAAACGACGGATGCGCCACCAGGATCAACGTCGCATCGCCGATCTTCCCGACCGGCGCGAGATCCTTGGTCACGTCGATCGGATAATTCGCGAACACATGCGGGTTGATGACGAGCGTGCCGTCGAAACCGAGCACCAGCATGTAGCCATCCGGTGGCGCGATCGCCACGAGCTGCGTGCCGATGTTGCCCGATGCCCCCGGCTTGTTCTCCACCACGATCGGCTGCCCGAGGCGGCGCGACAGCGCCTCGGCCACGACCCGTCCGCTGGTATCCGTGACGCCCCCGGCGGCAAATGGCACCACCAGCCGGATCGGCTTGTCCGGATACTCCGCGGCAGCCAGCGTTGCGGCCAAGGCGACAACAATCGCGGCCAGTCTCTTCAACATCGAATCTCCCCTCATTCGGCGTGTTTCTTGTCGAATTCCCAGACGTCCTCGAAGCCCATCAGCTTGGTGAGCTCGGTGAAGTCCTCGAGCGGCACCGGCACGCCCTGCGACGATCCGGTCTCCTTGATATGTGCGTACACGCCGCGCATCGCCTTCACCGCGGCCAAGAGCGCGCTCACCGGAAAGATCGCGAGCCGGTAGCCAATCGCCTCCAGCTCCGCGCGCGGCAGCACCGGTGTTCGTCCCTTCTCCACCATGTTCGCGACGAGCGGGAGATCGAAGCGCTTGCCGATGGCGCGCATCTCGTCCACCGACTCGGGGCTTTCGATGAAGAGCACGTCGGCGCCCGCCTTCGCATACGCCTCGCCGCGCCGCAACGCCTCGTCGAGACCGAGCGACGTCCGCGCATCGGTGCGCGCGATGACGAGGAAGTCGCGGCTCGAGCGCGCCTCCACCGCGACTTGTATTTTCTTCACCATATCGTCCATCGGGATCACGCGCCGACCGGGCGTGTGCCCGCATTTCTTCGGAAATTCCTGGTCCTCGAGCTGGATCGCGCTCGCTCCCGCCTCTTCATATCCACGCACGGTATGGCGCACGTTGAGAAGGCCACCGTATCCGGTGTCGCCATCGGCGATCAACGGCGCCGACGCCATCGACGCCATCTGCTTCACGCGATTCACCATGTCGGTGTACGTCGCGAGACCCGCATCAGGGAGGCCCAGGTACGACGCGACCGCGCCGAAGCCCGTCATGTAGAGCGCATCGAAGCCGAAGGTATTCGCGAGCCGGAGCGACACCATGTCGTGCACGCCCGGGGCGACGGTGAGCTTCGGGGAGGCGAAACGCTGGCGCAGGAGTGGGGAGGCCATGGAGACTTCGAAATTACGGCAAAAACCGTTATAATTCCACCTCTTCAAAGCGCCCGTAGCTCAGATGGATAGAGTACCTGGCTACGAACCAGGGGGTCGTGGGTTCGAATCCTGCCGGGCGCGCCAGATTCAATCAAATAGGGCCAGCTTCGCTGGCCCTATCTGTTTTTGCGGGACCCTTGTCGCTTTCAAAAGAAGAGTCGAAAGACCAGCAAGAAGGACGTCGAGCTTGCGGAGACGCGCTATCGAGCGGTCGTGCGTGAAAGGACGGTGAGACGAGTCGATCGCCGGATTCGAGTACAGCCTCCGCAATGTTTCGGCCCAAACCGTTCACGCTGCCGGTGCCTAACCATACTTTGTTCACAAATTCCTGCATTTCTTCCTGCACCTATTGCCTAGTTTCAGATCGTCTGAGCGCTGCCCTCAACTGGGAGGGTGTCGTCCCCTCCCACGTTCGGAAAGCTCGATAGAAAGAATTCGCATCCTCGTAGCCGAGCAAAAATGCCACTTCCGTGACATCCATCTCCGGCCGGTTGAGGTACTCGTGCGCGAGCTCCTGCCGCGCCTCAAGAAGCAACTGCCGGAAGGTTGCGCCGCCATCGATGATTCGCCGCTGCAAGGTCCGATCGCTCAACCCAAGCTCGCGCGCCACGGCCGATATCTCCGGCCGGCCTCCCGCGAGCAGGCGTTTGAGAATCCATTTCACCTGCTCACTGATCGAACTCTGCGCACGGCGCTCTTCAAGCGCGCGTTCGAGCTGCGGATTCAACATGTCAAGCAACTCGGCGTTGTAGGTAAGGAACGGCCGATCGAGATCGGTCGCGTGCAGGACGAGCGCATTGCGTCGCGCTCCGAACGTGATCGGGCCCTTGAAATAGGCTTCGTGGAAGCCGGTCGCCTCGGCGCTGCGCTTCAGCTCGACCCTTTTCGCCGTCACCAGATGCCCTGTGCCGCGGCGACCGAGTTCAACGAAGGAGACAAAGGCGGCGTCTGTCAACAAATTCGGCGTTTCTTCCTGCACGTGGAGCCACACGGGCTCGATCACGCACTCGTCCTTGCTCACCTTTACTTGCAGGGCCTCGGGCGAACAAAGTTGCTTGAAGCGAGCAAGGCGGGTGAGGGCGTCTCGGTAGTCACGGGCGTAATAGGCCGCCATAGTTGATGGTGGCCGATTGGCAACGTCGATTTGGGTGGCGATTCTTAGGCCTGCGGCCGGATCAGCGGAGAGCGCGCCCACGGCACGCCAGAGTGCGAAGAACTCCGCCGTTGTGACGAGGTTCTTCTTGCCGTCGTAGACAGTCAGTGGCAGCCGAGCTTGGCTCAGCACGGCTGCTGGCGTAAGCCCGATCTTAGCGAGCCCTATCCAAAATGCGTTCGCGACTTTGAAACGGTCTGGCACGTGGACGGTCATTTTTTCCTCGCCGGCATTTCGTCTGGAAGCGCGCTTTCAGGACATTCCTCGGGTTAGCCGATTATCGCTTTGGGTTCCAGGTACTCCTGCAGCCCGAAGATCCCGCCTTCCCGACCGATCCCCGATTGTTTGAACCCACCGAAGGGAGCAAACGGATCGTGACTTAATGTGTTGATCAGGACGCGGCCGGCGG
>Ga0209647_1000296_pt1 | contig 46894 bp, 44 predicted proteins | sample GraSoi_2013_60cm_FD_185827 | JGI IMG/M metagenome (GOLD analysis project Ga0209647, IMG submission 185827) | Grasslands soil microbial communities from the Angelo Coastal Reserve, California, USA - Sample 9_17_2013_60cm (SPAdes) (version 2) | ecosystem: Environmental > Terrestrial > Soil >...
GTCGTATCGGTCTCGAAAACGGTGACGTCTTTCACTCTCACCCTGCCATTGGTCACGCTGCTCAAGCGGACGTTGGTTTCGTCATAGAAATACTTCGCGAGATTTTCGGCCGACGGATTGATGACAGTGAAGGGCTCGATGTCATTGATCATCTGGTGGTCGAGACGGTCGATGGCGTGCTTCATAACGTCTTTCAAGTCCTTGAAATCGAGCAGGAGGCCGGCCTTATCGAGTTCGGCGCCCGCGAGCGTCACACGAATCTTGTAGTTATGGCCGTGCGGGTTCTCGCACTTGCCCTTGTAGTTGCGCAGGTAGTGCCCTGCCGCGAATGTGTCTTCGACTGTGACTTCGTACATGAATCCAGCAAGCCTCGACTGTGACCTTGCGTCCGTTTTTATTGTACCTTTTGAGAGCCCCTGATTCACGGCACGAACATGACGGAAGTTGACATTACCATTCGAGAGGCAGCACCGAGCGAATCGGCGATCATTCTTCATCACCGAAGGTCGATGTTTCGCGACATGGGAGAAGGGACTGTCGAGGAGCTTGATCGGATGGTGGAAGTTGCAAGTCCGTGGCTGGCGCGGGCCCTGGCCGATGGTTCTTATCGCCACTGGCTAGCGCTTGACTCCTCGGGCCGCATCGCCGGCGGCGGTGGTGTGCTGCTGTGTCCGTGGCCGGCGAATCCCAAAGACCCATGCACCGAGCGGGCGGTGATTCTGAATGTGTACACCGAGCCGGAGTTCCGGAAGCGGGGAATTGCGCGGCAAATCATGCTGACGATCCTGGCCTGGGCCAAGCAGAAGGGGTTGCGCTCCGTCAATTTGCACGCCAGCGACGAGGGGCGGTATTTGTATGAAAGGCTGGGGTTTGAGGCTACGAACGAAATGCGGCTTAGGTTTGGCCAGCTGTAGTGATTCCAGAGTCGTTGTGGCCACAGGCGATTGCCGAACTGCGCTCGGCTTGGACGGGCGAGTGCGCCCGTCCCCACACAACCATTCCCTGACGGCTCTTCCCACTGTTTTCAACTGTCAAGCAAATCAAGGGCCAACTCCTTATAATCTGCTAACGTTCGGGTTGCTGCCCCGTCTATTTCCGTGCAAGGCAAGATCGAAGAATTGGACCACTTGTAGGGGACAGAGACAGACAATGCCGGCCGATTCTTACGCAGTAGCAATTCCGGTTGGCGGCAATTCCCGCCTAAGGCGGGCGGCACAGGGCAGCGGCAACCAGAACCCCACCGTGAGGGGCTCCTTGGCAGCGCAGAGCAACCGTATTGACGACACGAGTCTGATCCGCGAGGCGCAGCAGGGAAACCGCGCTGCCTTCGAGGTATTGGTGCGTCACTACGATCAGTCGGTCCTGCGGCTGGCGCTGCACCTGACGGGATCGGAGTCGGACGCCCAGGACGTCTATCAGGAGGCCTTCCTCAAGGCTTACAAGAATCTGGGCAGCTTCCGCTTTGAATGTTCTTTCTACACCTGGATCTACCGCATCGTTACGAACCTCTGCCTCGATCATCTGCGGAAACGGAATGTGCGCAAGGAGGACGCACCGGTTGCGGTCGACTCCTCGGGCGAAGAGTACAGCCGGTTGGAACAGTTTCCCGACGGGCGCTCGGGGGCCAATCCGGAACGCGATCTGATGCGGCGGGAACTTGGACGGAAGATTGGATCGGCCTTGGCGGTTCTCACGCCTCGCGAGCGGATGGTCTTCGAGTTGAAGCACTATCACGGGCTGAAGTTGCGCACGGTGGGCGAGATGCTGAATACGACGGAAGAGACGGCGAAAAATACGTTGTTTCGCGCGACGCAAAAACTGCGCAGCGCGCTGGCGGAGATGCGATGAGCTTGGACTTTGGACTCAGCCTTGGTCTCTCTGCGAAGGGATACGAAAATGAAATGTGATTGGGTGCGGCAAAACGTTTTGTTCTATGTGTACAACGAACTGGAGGACGATGCCCGCTACGAGGTAGAGCAGCATCTGGCACGATGTTCGGAATGCGCCACCGAATTGAAAGCGGCACGCAAGCTCCACGCGGCGCTTTCGGAAATGCCGGTGGCAGAGCCGACTCCGAACCTGCTGGCGGCATCGCGGATGCGTCTGCAGGAAGCGCTGGAAACCACGCAGCCGGGAGGGTTCTGGCAGCGTGTGATTTTTGAACCGGGAACGTGGCTGCGGCAGATCCGGATGGCGCCGGCTCTGGCGGCGGTTATATTTATCGTGGGATTTGGCGGAGGCATTGGGGCCACGTACAACTTTGTGGCGAATCGCGCTCCGATCATTGACGTCGTGAATGACGAGCATTCCAAGACCCCCACTGCTGAAGCTTCGATCGCGGGCATCCGGTCGGTGACCCAGGAACCAGGTTCGAATCAGGTGAGCATCAAGTACGACACGGTTTTGACCCAGGAAGCGCAGGGGTCGCTGAACGACCAACGGATCCAGCAATTGCTTCTGTTTGCAGCGCGCAACAATTACAACTCGGGAGTGCGGATGGACTCGGTGGATGTGCTGACGCAGGCGCCTAACGATACGCGGGTGCGGGAAGCACTGATGTATGCGTTGCAGAACGATACCAATCCGGGTGTGCGTTTGAAGGCTCTGGATGGACTGAGTGGCTTCGTGCGGCAGGATGCGCGAGTCAGGGACGGAGTTTTGCGGGCGCTGATCAGCGACACGAACTCCGGCGTTCGGATGCAGGCCTTGCGACTGGTGGAGCCGATGAAAACGGACAGTAATGTGCGTTCGGTGCTGACCAAACTGGCGCAAGCGGACCAGAATGTCTCGATTCGCTCGCAGGCTCGTACGATGCTGTCCCAGATGCCGGAGATGGACTAGAACGGTCGTTGGTCGATAGTCGCTGGTCGTTGGCAAACACATACGCGGCGAATGCCGAACGACTAACGACCAGCGACCAGCGACTATCGACTTATTAGACGAGGAGAACAATCATTGAGACTTGCAATTAAACTCGCCGGCGTTGCGGTTATTGTGGCCACGCTGGCATCTCTGGCTTTGTGCCAGGAAGGCCGGATATATCGCGAAGGCAGCAACTGGGTCCAGGAGGTGACTGGAGACTTGGGTGCGGCGAGGAATCTGCGGGTGAAGTTGGCCGCAGGCTCGGTAAAGGTTCAAGGTGGATCGCAGGCAGGGATCACATACACCATTCATCGTAAAGCTTATACATCTTCAGAACAGCAGGCCCGGCGCGCCTTTGAGTCGCACAGGGTCAGCACGTCTGTAAAGGGAGAGACGGCGTGGATCGTGGCGGAATCGTCAGGCGGAGGGGATCATAAGAGCGCCGATGATTTTGTCATCAATGTGCCGCGAAACCTGGAATCCGCCAAGATCGAGACCGGGTGCGGCAGCGCCAGCGCGACCGGGATTGCCGGACGTGTCGACCTCGAGAGTGGTGGTGGAAATATTCACCTGGATGATATCGGCGGCGAGGTCACGGCGCAAACCGGCGGGGGCACGATTGAGGTCGGCAGCGTGGGAAGCGACGTGACACTGCAGACGGGCGGAGGAAATATCAAGATTGCATCCGCCAAGGGCGAGATCAAGGCGGAAAGTGGAGGGGGAAACGTAATCGTTCTTTCCGGGCTCCAAGGCGCGGTGCTGGAGACGGGCGGGGGTAGTATTCGCGTGGACAAATGTAGTGGGACAGTGAAAGCGACGACCGGCGGTGGGAGTGTGGAACTGGGCGAGATCGGAGGGCCGGCGGAAATTGAGACGGGCGCGGGCAGCATTCGGCTGGCTTCCTCGAAAGGACGGGTGCAGGCCCAGACCGGCGGCGGCAGTATCCAGTTGGATGGAGCCACGTCAGTAAAGGCGGAAACTGCGGCTGGGGGAATCGTTGTGAAGCTGCTCTCCTCGGCTGGGGCTGGCGGCCATACCAATTCCATGCTTGAAACCTCGGCCGGCGACATCACCGTTTATCTCGCGAATGATCTGGCGATCTCCATTCGGGCGGAGATCGAAATGGGCAATGGCCATAGCATCCGGAGCGACTTCTCTGACATTCGCGTCTCCAGTGAAGGCGGCGAGGGGTGGCCGAAAACGGTGACTGCGGAAGGTCAGCTCAATGGCGGCGGACCTGTGCTGAAGGTCCGGACGAATTCCGGGAATGTCAACTTCCGGCGCGCCAGTCGGTAGGAGCGGTCGTTCGTCGGTGGTCGTTGGTCGTCAGTGGTTCGCGATTCTGTGCCGGACTGCAAGAGTTTGCTAGCGACCAATGACTAACGACCAACGACCAACGACAGGAACTCTTATTCGGGGGGATTATGATCCATCGCTTCCTCTTATTCATGTTTCTTTTCTCCCAGGTAATTTCCCCGGTCGCTAGCGCGCAGCCGGCGGAGCGGGACTACGATCACACGGGCGAAAACTGGGATTGGAGTCTTGACGCAGACGAGGGCGGCGGCGGATCGTCGTATCTCGGAGTCGACATTGCCGACGTTTCTCCGGAGCGGTTGGGAGAATTGAAGCTCAAGGAAGAACACGGCGCGGAAGTCACCATGGTCGACCAGGACGCTCCCGCAGGAAAAGCCGGGCTGCATGAGCATGACGTAGTCGTGAGCCTGAATGGTACGGCGGTGGAAAGTGCGGCCCAGTTGCGCCGGATGATTAAAGAAATCCCGGCAGGCCGCATGGTGACGCTCGGCATTAGCCGCGACGGTCAACCACTGACGATTAAGCTGCAACTCGCCGACCGGCGTAAGTCGATGGCGTGGGAACCGAAGGTTAATGTTGAGATGCCGCAGATGCCGCAGATGCCCACGATGCCGGACTTCGACATCCCTGTCTCGGTGGTCGTCGTCCACCAGTCGGCACGCAGCGGGCTGACGGTAGAAAACATAACTCCCCAACTGGGCGAGTTTTTTGGAATCAAAGGCGGGAATGGCGTACTGGTGCGCTCTGTGGAAAAAGGCAGTCGGGGGGAAAAGGCTGGATTCCGTGCCGGAGATGTGGTGGTCAAGGTCAACAATCATCCAGTCCACGATACGTCGGACTTCACGCATGCTCTGCGGTCATCGTCGGGCGCCGCCGTAGCCGTGACCGTGATGCGCGAGAAGAAAGAACAGAATCTCACTCTGACTCTTCCGGAGAAGAAGGATTCGGGCCGACTGCTGGAAGATAGCTTTGATATTCCGGCTTTCACGGCAGATACACGGCAGGCAATCAATCGCGCCACAGGTGAGATCGCTCACGCGGTGAGTCCGGCCGTCATCGAGAAAATGCAGCAGGCATTGCGCTCGAGAGGCATCGACTTGAGCGACATCGATAACAGGCTCAAGGAACTACAGCAAAGAATGCAAGAACGACAGCAGGATATGCAGAAACACCAGCGGAAGCTGCTCCACGAGTTATACGGAGACTGGGCCGAGATCTAACATAGCCCCAGCGGGCAGTTGGTAGGTTACCAAAGTCACCGGCGCTCGAATGGGCCCTTAAGGCTGCGCATGTCGGGTTTCGCCCTGGGGATGGCCAGATTCCACGCGTCGACTACCCACTGGTTACCTGTCACGGTGAAGAAAGTCCCGATAAGCTGTTACCGCGATGGCTTTCCGCGCCCTTTTGTTTTCAAAAAGCTCCGAGACCAGTGCCGCCATGGCGGCGGCCTGCAAGAGTACAGGAATCCGCGCGGAAGTCTATTCTGACATCTTTACAGCCATTGAAAAAGGGAAGACGCAGACCTTTTCGTGCGTGATCTTGGACTGGGCCGACCAGCCGGAGGCGAGCTTCCTCCTGAAGCGTGCTCACGAGTCGGTGCCCAACCGGGACACGGTGACCGTCGCCATCGTCGACAACGAACCCACACATGCGGAAATGCGCGACAACCGCCTCAACTTTCTGATCTATCGTCCAATCTCCGCCGATGAAGCCAATGCTGTGCTGGCGAAGGCCTGTGAGCAGATGCAACCGTTGAGTGCGGAAGATGCTGCGGAATTGCCAGCACAAGCCGGCGCAAGCAGCGAAGGCGCCAATGCTGTTTCTGTTGCCGGCAATGCGGAGCCCGATCCGGAGGATTCGACAGCCGGGTTTCCCGAAGCGGACGACGCAGAGGACTACGGGGACCGCGAAATCGCGCGCGCCGAATATGTAGAGGAGTCTCGCCGCGGCCACGCGATAGGGTTGCGCGGAGCTTGCGCCGCGGTACTCATTGTTGCGGCGGTCTTTTTGCTCTGGAGATCGCGTGCCACCGTCGAGTATCTGTCTCGCACGCCGGAGGGGCGATTCCGCGTTTTGAAGGAATCGGTTGCGGCGCTTTTTTATGCGAACCAGAAGGGTGCGTTGCCCGTAGGTTCCGCCACGGGCGATACGCAACAGGATGCGTACTTCAGCAGAGATACCAGTTCCAATGCTCAGACACCGGCGCTGGCAGTGGTCGCAACCGAGTCTACGCTGCCCGATGCGCACATCGCCTTGCCCAAGGCTCCCGACTTTCCTCTGCCCGTGCCGGTCTTCGAGCGCCAGGAAGCAGCGCCGATCCACGTGCACCGAGCGGCGATTCCCGAAAGTATGAGAAACTCCGCGCCGATTGAGCGGCCGGTTGTGGTGACGGTAAATCCGGCGCAGATGATGCCGGTCTCTGCACCGCAGCCGCAGCCTGCGATCCAGCCATTCAGCGAACCCGTCGCGCTGAGCGAAGAAGCCGCGCGAGCCCTGCTGATTCACACCGTGAATCCTGTATATCCAACGGAGGCGTCGGCCCAGAAACTTCACGGACCAGTGGTGCTACAGGTGGTGATTGGACGCGATGGTAGCGTCGAGGATCTGAAAATTGTCCGGGGATATTTTATTCTGGGCCGGGCGGCGATTGCCGCCGTCAAGCAGTGGCGATTCCAGCCCTACACTCTCAGCGGCCACGCCGCGGCAACTCAAACCGTGATCACTGTGAATTTCAGCCATCCGCCAGGGTAGCGTCAGTGATGACCTTGCCCCGCCCCGTCCCTGGCGGGGAAGCCCCGCCACCACACAACCTACATCTTGTGTCCGCTGTGTCCCTCTTGCCCGCCGGTTGGAGGGTTCACCGAGCTTGATTTTTTCCAATAGTCCTGTACCGCAGGCGGCAGTTTGTCGATGCGGGTGAGGAAGGCTGTGAGTTTCCACATGTCAGGCGCAGAGAGCGTTTTGTCCCAGGCGGGCATGCCGGTGTAGCGGACGCCAGTGCTAATCGCATAAAACACGTGCCAGTCCGGATCATCGAGTGGGTGAAGGATCAGGTTCGGAGGCGGGGGATAGAGCGATTTCTCCAGGGTCGAGGGCTGGCGGTCGATTCCACCGTGGCAAAGCGCGCAATTCATGGTGTAGATCTTTATCCCCTCGATAAGGTTCTCATCGGTCGGCGGCACAGGACTGTTGACGTGGGGAGCGTGCCGTTCCATTGAAGCATCGAGTGCGCTCATGGCGATTTGCTCTTCCAACTTCGGCGGCGCGGTGTTGGCATTGGTCGGTACGAAGCCGAGCAAGGCGGCGCCAAGGCCTGCAATCAGCAGAACCATAATGGTGATGACAACTCCCAGAATGAAGTTGCGCATTTCATCTCCTCGGAGAATCTGGAAAATCAAGCCCGCTGCCTTATATATATAACAGGACTCCACGGCATGCTGCGGCAGAACACGTAGTGGTCCGAGAGCGCGGGCCGCGACTCGTGGAAGTCAGTAAGCGTGCAGACGACGAGCTTCGCGCACCAGATCCGAAACCTTGGGCAGGAAGAACTCCTCTTGCGGCGGAGAAAACGGAACCGGCGTATCGAGCGACGTCAGCCGGACAATGGGACCGTCGAGATCGTCGAACGCTTCTTCGTGAATGATCGCGCAAATTTCTCCGGCCAGACCTCCGGTGCGGGCGTGTTCGTGCAGGACGATGACTTTGTTCGTTTTTTTCACGGTGGCGGATATCGCAGCCCGATCGAGCGGCGAAACCGTGCGCAGGTCGAGGATTTCTATTTCGATTCCTTCTTTACTCACGATGTCAGCGGCTTCGAGCGCAACATACAGCATGGCGGCGTAAGTGATCACGCTTAGATGCCTGCCCTCGCGCGCCACTCGCGCCTTTCCGAGAGGAACGACGTAGTCGTCCGCTGGAATTTCATCTTTGATTCTTCGATACAGATACTTGTGCTCGAAAAAGATCACGGGATTGTGATCGCGGATCGCCGCCTTGATTAGCCCCTTGGCATCGTAGGCCGTCGCCGGACAGACTACTTTCAGTCCGGGCGCGTGGACGAACCACATCTCGGGGTTTTGCGAGTGGAATGGCCCGCCGTGCACATTCCCGCCGCTTGGACCACGAATCACGAGCGGGGCGGGCGCTCCCCAACGGTAGTGCGCCTTCGCGGCCATGTTGACGATCTGATTGAAGGCGCAGCCGATGAAGTCCATGAACTGGAACTCGACCACCGGGCGTAATCCCGTGAGGGCGGCGCCGAAAGCCGCGCCTACAATGGCCGACTCCGCGATCGGCGTATCGATCACACGCTCGGGGCCGAAGCGGTCGATGAAGCCCTCGGTGACTTTGAAGGCGCCACCGTAGATGCCGATATCCTCGCCCAGGCAAAAAACACTCGGGTCGCGTTCCATTTCCTCCCAGATGCCCTGGCGAATCGCTTCGAGGTAGGTCACAACCGCCATGAACAGGAAGTGTAGCAAGAGAAGGCGCCACTAATCAGTACGGCGGTCCGTTTTCCCAATAATTGGCGGCCCGCAAGGTCAGCAAAACTGATTGGTCGGGCGGCGTATGATTCTTGCATGTCTTTGTCTCGCCCATCTTCCAACGCATTCGGCTCCTCTTTGGTAGTGCCTTCGGCCGGCGTGGTTAGTTTTGAAGAGGCTCGGCATTTGGTTGAGCAGCATGCCGCCGCCGTGTCTCCGGGAGACCCGGAGACGGTAGATTTGCTGGCGGGTTTGGGGCGGGTGCTGGCGGAACAGATTTCGGCGGATCGCGATTTTCCTCCTTTTGCTCGAGCTACTCGCGATGGATATGCCGTGCGAGCGGCGGACATGGCTGAGGTTCCGGCGCAACTGGACGTGGTTGGCGAGGTGAAGGCCGGCGACTGGCTGGAGCAGGATGCGCCCTCGGTGGGGCCGGGGCAGGCGCTGGGAATCATGACCGGGGCTCCGCTGCCGACGGGTGCGGATGCGGTTGTCATGGTGGAGCACACTTCATTGTTGGCAGATCAGCCGGCGGGGAAGCTGGGGGGTAAGTTGCGAGGCAAATTAGAGGTTCGGCGCAGCCTCAGCGTCGGCGAGAATTTTGTTCCACGCGGGGCGGAGGCTCGCGCAGGGCAACTGCTGCTGGATCGAGGACGGCGGCTTGACCATGCCGGCATCGCGATTGCGGCGTCGGTAGGTAAGAGCCGGGTCGAGGTCTTCCGGAAGCCACGCGTGGCCGTGCTTTCGACCGGTGACGAAGTGGTGGAGATTGATGCGACGCCGGGGCCGGCGCAGATACGGAATTCGAATTCGTATTCGCTGGCGGCGCAGGTGGAGAATGCGGGCGGGGAGGCGGTGCGGCTGGCAATTGCTCCGGATGAGCGGAAGAGGCTGAAATCTTTGATCGAAGAAGGATTGGATTGCGACCTGTTGTTGCTGACTGGTGGCGTCTCCATGGGAAAGTACGATCTGGTAGAGCTGGTTCTCGGCGAACTGAAGGCGGAGTTTAATTTCACCGGAGCGGAGATTCAGCCGGGGCGGCCGGTGGTGTTTGGTTCGTGTGGTGGCGGGCCGTCGACCCGATCAGGGCGGGTCGGAGACCCGCCACCACACAAGAAATATTTTTTTGGGCTGCCGGGAAATCCGGTTTCTACCATGGTGACTTTCGAACTATTTGCTCGGCCGATGATCGAAGCGCTGGCGGGAATGACGCCGCAGCCGTTGATCTTTCTTAGCGCGCGGCTGAAGTCGGAGATACGGACGAAGACAGGCTTGAAGCGATTTCTTCCCGCAGTGCTTTCGGGAGAGTTTGAGAATGCAGAGGTGGAGCTGGCTCGATGGCAGGGCTCGGGCGACATCGCAGCGCTGGCCAGAGCGAACTGCTACGTTGTGATTCCTCCGGACCGCGATCGGATTGAGGCGGGAGACTGGGTCTCGCTATTAATGCGGTGAGGTTGATGCGAGGGCTGGGGAGATTCTGATTCCGAGGTGAGGCCGAGCTGCGCTCGGCTTGGACGGGCGAGGACGCCCGTCCCCACACGAGCTTGGCTGGGGCGGGTACGATAACCTGTTAAGGATGCCGAAGAAACTCTCTCACTACGACGCTCAGGGCCAGGCCCGGATGGTGGACGTCTCCTCCAAGGCGCGAACAGCGCGAGAGGCTGAGGCGAGCGCCTTCGTGCTGATGTCGCCCGAGGTGCTGCGGGCTCTGCCCAAGAATCCAAAGGGCGACCCGCTGGAAGTGGCGCGGACGGCGGGGATCATGGCGGCGAAGCGGACTGCGGAGTTGATTCCCATGTGCCATCCGATCGCGCTGTCGCACATTGCTGTGACCCTACGCGTGTGCGAGAATGGCGTTTCCGTTGCCACGAAAGTAAAAACCATGGCAGAGACGGGCGTAGAGATGGAAGCGCTGGTCGCGGCCAGCGTGGCGGCGCTGACCGTGTATGACATGTGCAAGGCTCTCGACAAGGGCATCGAAATCCGGGATGTGGTGCTGCAGCGGAAGTCGGGTGGTAAGAGTGGCGACTACAGGAGAAGCGGCAAGCGGAAATAAATTCTACAACGGGCGGCTGGTGGAGACTGGAATGTCGCCCAGCCCCTAAAGGGGCTATTCATAACGCGCGATTTGGCATCGCTGAAGCGATGCCCTGATACGAAGCTATGGCGAGCAACGTCAAAATCCTGCTGGTGGACGACAACCCCATGGTGCTGGGGATGCTGCAGCAGGCGCTCTCGGCGCTGGGTGAGGTTGCGATTGCGACGGACGCGGCCGATGCGTTGCTGAAGGCCGTTGATGACCTGCCGGACCTGATGATCTGCGACTATCGCATGCCGGGCATGGACGGGCGCCAGTTGCTGGAAAAACTGAAGAGCAGGCCGGCCACGGCTGGGATCGCGGTGATCCTGATGGCCAGCAAGTCCGACATCAGCGAACGGCTGTCGATGCAGGACCCGATCGAAGACTATCTGGAAAAGCCCTTCTTTTTGAAAGATGCCACGCACAAAATCAAGCGCGTGGTCGACCGGATCGCGCTGGAGAAACTGAGCAAGGCTGCGTCGACCGATGGCGTGTTGCGCGGAAACCTGTCGCAGATGAACGTGATTGACCTGGTGCAATCGCTGGAAATGGGGCGTAAGAGTTGCCTGCTCACGATGACCAACGGCAACGACAAATGCGAGATCTATTTCAGCCAGGGGCAGGCCAAGCACGCCGCTTATGGACCGATTACGGGAGACGAAGCGGTTTTCAAGGTGCTGCGCTGGACCCAGGGAAATTTTCAGATTGATTTCAAGGCGAAATCCGCGCAGGAGACGACGACCCTGAACACGCAGGGCCTGCTGATGGAAGGATTACGGCTGCTTGACGAGTCGCAGCGGGACGCAGCGGCTGAGGGTGAAGATGTCCTCCTCGACACCTGATGCTTCGTCGCGCAATGGGACGCGAGCGGCGGTACTGACGGTTAGCGATTCGTGTTCGCGCGGCGAAAAAGTGGACCTCTCCGGTCCGGCCGTGGTGAAAGCGCTGGAACGGCGCAAATTCCAAGTGGTGGTGCGCAGCGTGGTGGCCGACGAGCGCGGCGCGATACAAGACAAACTGATTGAGTTGTGCCGGTCGGCTCGCCTGGTGGTGACCACGGGCGGGACCGGAATTGCTCCGCGCGACGTGACGCCGGAAGCGACGAGCGCGGTGTGCGATCGACTGGTGGAAGGGATCGCGGAGCGAATGCGACTCCAGGGCGTTCGCAGGACGCGCTTCGCGGTTCTTAGCCGCGCGGTGTGCGGCGTCCGGGGAACAAGTCTGATCTTGAATGTGCCGGGCAGTCCAGGGGGAGCCGTCGAATCGCTGGAGGCAGTGATGGAGTTGTTACCACATGCGCTGGAGTTGATTGCGGGAAAAACGGAGCACGAGCGTCGTTAGTTGCTAAGTCGTTGGTCGATAGTCGATGGTCGTTGGCAAAATCGTATGGAGCAGACTGTCGAAGCGAACTGGGCTGGGTTGCCAACGACTAGCGACCATCGACTAACGACGGACGACCGACGACCGAGTTCCGCTTCTGACGTAAACTTACCTACTTGAACAAGATCAAATATTTTGTCCACGCTTACAGCGAGTGGATCAAGCACATTCTCGCGCCTCTGGGGCCCTGGGGGATGCTTGCTTTTGCGGCGGTGGATGGCTCGTTTATGGGCCTGCCTCTGGATGCGATTTTTGTCGGCTACGTGTACAACGATCGCTCGCGCTTTCTGCTGTATGTGCTGCTGGCTTCGGCCGGATCTGCGCTAGGCAGCATCGTTCTCTACGTTGTCGGTTATGCGGGTGGCGAGGTACTGTTGCGTAAGCGGCTTTCAACAGAGCGCTTCGAGAAGGTTCATGCGTCCTTCGAGCATCATGAATTCTGGGCGCTGATGTTTCCCGCGATGTTGCCGCCGCCAACGCCGTTCAAAATCGTAGTGCTGGCAGCGGCGGCGTTTGAGATGAACTTCGCACATTTTCTGCTGGCGATCTTCGCCGGACGGTTCGTGCGTTTTCTGATTGAGGCGCTGCTGACGTTGTGGTTCGGGCCGGGAATTGTGACGATGACGGGGAGTCTTTTCGCGCACCATTTCGTGTGGATTCTGGCAACGGCCGGAGCGCTTCTCGTGGGGTGGTGGATCCGGCGGCAGAGGAAGCGAGGCCGAGCTGCGCTCGGCTTGGACGGGCGGGACGCCCGTCGCTCCACAAACTAGGCTGTGGCGGCGCCTTGCGGCTTATTAGAGCGGGCGATCACTTTGGCGGCTGCGGGTATTCCGAACATGACCGCGGTGAATAGCATGTCGCCTCCGAGCGCACGGCGGAAGAACGGCAGTCCGGCAGCGTAACAAGTCATCAGTCCGGATACGGTTTTGGGATACATGCTCCCGGACGCCCAGACGGCGAAATTACTGAGAACGAAGAAAGAGACGGAACTGGCCAGCGCGGCTCCACCGATCCGCAGCCAGTTGGCGTTTTCGCTCAACCGGGTGCCGAGCAGGAGAATCGCCGCATACCAGGCCCAAACCACGAGTTGATCCCAGGTGAGTGGATAGGAGTACACGAATTTGGTGAGGATGACGTCAGAAGCGGCGAGCAATGCAAAGGGCACCCATAGCTGCCGTCGTGAACCGCGCGCGCCAAAATAGAGCAAAGCAGCCGCTACCGGAGTGAAGTTCCAGGGATGCGGCATGAATGGCATCCGTGCCACGACCGCGAAAATGACGAATAGATACGCCAGCATGATCCACCTCGTTACGTGTCAATTAGGATTGTTGCGCGAGCGGATGCTGCCGGTCAAGGGCCCATCCAGCAGTGGCCGCCGGGCGGGGACGCCCGGCTCTCCACCCGCAAGTTACTTGGCATTCGAATTTGTGTTTCTCATCCCGAAGCGTTCCTCCACTACCTGCAGATCCCGTGTCAGAAAAACCATTGCGCCGAGGGTGACGCGGGCGTTGCGCCCGGGAAAGTCGTAGCGCAGATCGCGGAAGTGGACTATGTAGGCGGCGCGGCTGTTGCTTGCCGGACCATTGTTTGCCGGGCCAAGGCTTGCCGGATCGCTCACTAGCTGTTCGGTTTCGGTCACGGGATACTGGGCCCAACTCAGGTACACACGTCCGAGGTAGGTTTTCTTGGCGGCCAGAGTGATGGCCGTTTCTTCGTGCTTGTAGTGAATCTGCATTTGGGCTTCGGGATCGACCTCGGGCGCGAGCGAATCGACGTCCATGGTGGCGAAGAAAGATGGCGTTTCTACGACTCCGTACCAGCGAAACGGATTAACCCAATAGGGATATGCGGAAACTCGAATCGCATCGGCGCTCTGGTAATTGCGCGACTGGAGCGCAGCTATGGCGCGGCGATGCTCATAGTCGCGAAGTCCCCAGTATGCGAAGACGGCGAGCAGAGCGAGAGTCGCTGCTAGTCTTCCAGTTGGCATGGCGCCCGGGCCTTTGCTGCGAGCGCCGATCTCTTCGTTGATCAGCGAAAACAATGCAGGGAGAATCAGGCCGAGTGTAAGAACGATGAGCAGGACAGGCTCGACGATGAAAACGATGTCCCAGGAAATCCAGCGCTCGGAGAATGGCCAGAAAGGGCGAACTCCATAGTTATTGGTGAAGTCGAGAAGAATGTGACTGAGGCCGGCCAGGCAAGCGTAGGCGAAGAGCAGTCCCCAGCGCGGCGGAAGATTGGGATTGCGGGTCTTGCGGCCGCGCAGACGCCAGATTAGATAGATGAATCCGACGACCGCGGCGGCCACCAGCGGGATGCCGAGAAACGAATGAGTGAAGCCGCGGTGATGGTTCAAGCCGAATGCTGAACCACCGAGGCGGCTGAGGACGTCCAGGTCGGCGGCTTCAGCAGCCAGCGTCAGCGTGGCTGTGGCCAGCGCCGTTTTGCGGTTGAGTCCGGCGCGGCCCATGGCGGCGCCGAATAAGAAGTGAGTGACGGGTTCCAAGATCGGTCAACCGAGTTTAGCCGGAACGCAAAGCAAGTCCAAAGTGACAAGTGAGGCGAGACGCTACATTGTGGTAACCGGAAGATTCGAGTTCTCGTGGATTGCGTTGCCAGACCATTCGTTCATCGGATGCAGGGCGCCGCAATCGAGACACTTGGTCGCTGCATATTGCGTTGCGCAGTGCGGACACACTGCTCCAGTTTGAAAAGTATCGAATGCCTGGCCACACTTTCCGCATTTCCAGTAGTCGCCGATGGGCGGGCTGGCTTTGCATGCAGGACACGCGAATCCGAATCTGCGCGGCAACTTTGCGAATTGCAACAGGGCGCGCGCGTGTTGCAGCCCGCTCCAGCAATTTATGAGCATGAAGACGGCGATCACGCCGAGCCAGCTATCGCGCGACCATAGCGCGAGGCCGAAGAATGCGGCGATGCCTACGAACCCGAGGATGGTCGCCACCATCAAACTACGCGCGCGCCCGAGCACAAACCAAAGCAAGGCGCGAAGAATCTGGCCGCCATCGAGAGGATAGATAGGCAGAATGTTGAAGATCAGCAGACCGACATCGATATAAAAAATAGCGTGAATCAAAGTCCGCAGGTCGGGGACTGCCGCATACCAGCCCAACAGGAGGCTCATGCGCCCGATGCCCATGATGATTGGGGCGAGCACTACGTTCACCAGCGGCCCAGCAGCGATGCTCCATAGTGTGGCGCCGGGCCGCTGTGGCGGATTCACATAGGCAACGCCACCGAGGGGCCAGAGCACGATCTGGTTCGCCTGTCCCCCAACTTGCCGGCAGGCCAGCGAGTGGCCGAACTCATGAAGCATCACAATCAGAAACAGCGCGAGATACTCCAGTACATTCCAGGTGAGAGAAGAATAACTGCGTGTCCGGCCGTTGATTTCGTACGCCGCCACCACAAACCAGGACCAATGCAAGAAGACATCAATTCCTGAGAAACGAAACAGGCGAATCGATCCCTGGCGAGAGGTTGGCATTTGCGAGATTTATAACACAGGGGCGAGAGGCAGGAACGTGACCGAAGTGGGACGGGCTCGAAGGGCTCTACTGACCTGGAGACAAGAGAGTTTTCTGGTACGCTTTCCCGGAAACTGATGTGTTACGAGAGCGAAGCGCCTCGAAGGGAGCCACACGATGTTACGAGAACAATTGACGAGGGGATTTCTCTGGGTTTCGGTGCTCGGTTGGGGCATTGGCCTGGGCGCAAAATTATTCGACCTGATCGTCGTGGCGAGTGCGTGGGGCGCTGCGCCGCCGGCCTCGCTCGCGCTGATGCCTTATGGCCCGCATTATCCGCTGAACCCTGGGGATTTCTTCCAGCCCTTGAGCGCGCTGATGGTGGTTGGGATCCTCGGAGCGCTCATCAGTGGATGGAAGACCCCGCTTCAGTATCGGGTTTGGGTGTTGGTGCCAGTCATCACTTTTGTCATTATCTGGATCTTTACCCCCACTGTGTTCTGGCCGATGATCCGTGAACTCTATGGCGCTGGCTCTGGGAAGATCATAAGAAGTGACGCTGAGCTGATACTGCTGGTACGACGCTGGATGATCTGGGATTGGTTGCGAGTGGCTGTGATAGCGGCGGGATTCGTTTCATTGGTTCGGGCGATCAGTACTCCCTTCCCGCGCGGTGAGCGCTGAGCGCACTCGCGATCCCGCACTTTAGCCGCAATCCTGTTTGCGCCTGCGCTTCGGAGTGAGTTTTTCCGTACTCTTCTAGAGCGTTATGCTCTGCCTAAACGGGACAAGCCCCCGTCTCTATGACACAGTCATGCGGGTACTACCAGGGACAGGGCGTCGTGAGCCATCGTCATGCGAGCGGGCAAACGGCCTAGTAGTTCGCCGTCGGCCTCGACATAGACCCGGTCGTCTTTATGACTATGACCGTCATGACTAGGACTGTCATGACCATGACCGGCGCTTTTCTCCGGCAGCTTGCAGCTGATCTCCGAGCAGCTGACCAGATCGATGCCGTTGATATTCCATTGTCGGCCGAGCAGGGCTCCGGCCACATACCGGAGATAGGCATTGCGGCTGGCGGTGCGGCACATGACGGTGCGCAGATCGCGGCAATCTAGTGACGCCCCGGGGACCAGTTCGCGCAGGATGTTTCCGAAAAAGCGGATCCTTACCGCTAAAAGTTCCGTCAGCAAGGCACGCTCGCGCAGACCGCTTCCGTTGGCGTACTCGACCTCGAACTTGCGCATGCGATGCGTCGCCCACAGTTGCCATGCTTTGAGATAGTAGGCCGTCATGCCCGAGCGATTCTTGAGGTCCGCAGTCAGTTTGTAGAACAGGTGCGCGTCCACGCCGATTCCGGCGGCGACGGTGAAGTAGCGCGCGGCGGACTTGCCGTTGAAATCCTCGTACTCAATTCGGCCGAGAGGGATACGCCGGACTTTACCGTTGACCGCGATTTGAGCGGCGGCACCGGGGCGGAGCGGAATTCCCAGATCGTGGGCGAGAGCGTTGGCAGTGCCAAACGGAAGAATGGCGAGCGCCACGGGCGTGCCCGCTAATCCCTGAATAACATCGTGGATCGTGCCATCGCCCCCGCAGGCGAAGACCGTGTCACTACCGGCCGCCACAGCGCACCGGGCATGGTCGGTCGCTTCGTGGCTGGAGCGGCAAACCGTAAGTTCGGTGCGGACGCCGGCCGACTGGATGATGCCAATGGCATGGTCCAGTTCCGTGTCGCGCTTTCTTCCACGGCGGCCAGAGTTGGGATTGAACAGAATGGTGGCTTTGTGCATTCGTAGGCTAGCTCTGCTTCGAGTTTAGCGCATGACTAGTCAGGCGGGCCTCCAGGTGCGGTGCGGTTAACAAGCGGTTAACAAGTGGTTGCTTCCGCGGCCAAGTCTGCACTATGCTTGCGCCCAAAGTTTTGGGTGCTCGTTCTAGTCAAGGGTAGAGTCCGTTACTTCAGGAGGACCTCCGTATGAAACCACTGATGGGTGGTTCCCGAGACGCGGCAAGCCGTGTCTCCACGTTTGGTGCCGTGTTCGGTCTCGCGATTTTTATTAGTCTCACCATCAGTGCTGTCGCTCAGGATCACCCCATGGCAGCAGCGAAGCCGGTCACGATGATGACGGGCCTCGGCGATCTGCACCATCCCGTTTCGACGAAGAACGCGGGAGCGCAGGAGTTCTTCGATCAGGGACTGCGCCTGATTTATGCGTTTAACCACGACGAGGCCGCTCGCTCCTTTCAAAAGGCGGCTGAACTGGACCCGAAGCTGGCGATTGCTTATTGGGGGATCGCGGAGGCGGTGGGACCGAACTACAACGATCCGGCGAGCGAAGGCCGCTTCAAACAGGCGCACGAGGCGATTCAGAAGGCCGTCGATAGGATTGGCAATGCCTCCGACGCCGAACGCGGCTATATTTTGGCGATGGCGAAGCGCTTTCCGGCGGACCCGAAGTCCGACTTGCGGAAGGCTGCAGAAGAGTATCGCGACGCCATGCGGGAAGTGGTGAAGAACAGTCCCGACGATCTTGATGCGGCGACGTTGTTCGCGGAGTCGGGGATGGACCTGCATCCGTGGGGACTGTGGCATCGTGACGGGACGCCGGAAGCCGGCACGGAGGAGATTGTCGCGACTCTGGAATCGGTGATCAAACGCGATCCCAACCATCTGGGCGCTCTCCATTACTACATTCACACGGTGGAAGCGTCGAATTCTCCTGAGCGCGCTTTGGCTGGGGCGAACCGCCTGGCATCGCTGGCACCGGCTGCGGGACACATCGTGCATATGCCGGCGCACATCTACATCCGCACGGGAGACTATGCCGCGGCTGCGAAAACTAATGAGGAAGCGGCGGCACTCGATCGAGCGTACATCCAGAGAAGCGGAGCGCAAGGCATTTACCCGATGATGTACTACAGCCACAATCTGCACTTCATCGCGATGTGCTCGGCCATGACGGGAGACTACGCGGAATCGCACAAGGCCGCGGAGATACTCGCGATCCATGTAGGACCGGCTGTAAAGGAGATGCCACCGCTCGAAGGATTCATGACGATTCCCATGGCCGTGGATGTGCGCTTCCACAAGTGGGACGCAATTCTGGCGACGAGGGGCGCAGGTGGCGCTGGCGAAAAAAGATAACGCTGCCGCGGTCAGGATGTTTCGCGAGGCGGTAGCAGTGCAGGATACGTTGAAGTATGACGAACCACAGGATTGGTTCTTTCCGGTGCGGGAATCGCTCGGCGGAGTCCTGCTGATGAATGGTGACGCCAAAGGAGCGGAGCAAGTGTTCCGGGAGGACTTGACGAAGAATCTTCGGAATCCGCGATCACTGTTCGGTTTGAATCAGGCCCTGAAGGCACAGGATCGAAATTCCGATGCCTGGTTTGTGGAACAGGAATTTCGCAAGGCGTGGAAGGTCGGAGCGGGGGATTTGAAGGTTGAGGATCTGGTATAGGCGCCGGGGAAAAACTGTGTGGTGGCGGGGCTCCACCCCTGCGGCACGGGGCATAGCCCCGTCACCACACGAGTTGTCACCACACTAACAAGTGTTTGGGTCACGGTACCGATGATTGCGCTCTCTCTCGATGGAATAGACATCGTGTGGAAGGCCTCGCCAGGTCACTTCTTTCCAGATGGTCATGCCGACGCGCTTGGCGACGCGGCATGAGGGCAGGTTCTCGGGGCGGATCAGGGATATCAGCCGAGCAGCTTTCAGGTGCGTGAATGCCCAGTCACGGCAGGCCGTGGCGGCCTCGGTCGCGAGACCTTGGCCCCAGAAATCGCGGCGCAGGTGGTATCCGATTTCGTAGAGGCGCTCGCCTTCGACTTCCTGCAGGATGATGCCGCAGTCACCGATTACTTCTTGCCTCTTCGTTAGCTCCATAGCCCAGAGGCCGACGCCGTCGTTCTCGTAGCGCTGGCGGTTGCGGTCGATCCATTGCTCGACACCGGGGCGATCGTAGGGTGCGAGGTAATAGCGCATGGTTTCCGGATCGGACAGAACTTGGGCCAGAGCGTCGACGTCTTCGGGAGTGAACTCGCGGAGCCGGAGGCGGGCGGTTTGGAAGATCGGCATGTGTGCCAAGACAATTTGGCGCTTCCGGCGCTGCGTCGGACCCCAGGCACTAGCTAGGGTACATCGGGGGATGTGGTTCAGCCATCAGCAGAGTTAAACTCGACGAATGGCGGAATCAGGGCGAATATTGCTGGTAATCGGTACAGTCCTGGTGGTGATCGGGGGCATCGCCATGCTGCTGGGGCGGACGGGCTTGCCGCTTGGCCGACTACCCGGCGACTTCCTATATCGCGGCAAGAACACTACGTTCTATTTTCCGTTGGCTAGTTCGATCCTGATTAGTGTTGTGGTCTCCGTTGTTCTTTTCCTGATTGGGCGGATGAGACGGTAGAGTGGAGCTGGTCTAATAATGGAGATGTCAGACCAACTCGGATTCCAGTTTCGCCCTCCGGAGCGACGCGTCTGGACGGTGCGGGCGCTGGTCTCCGCAGTGCGCTCGCACATTGAGCGGGAGTATTCGGATTGCTGGGTCGAGGGCGAAATTTCGAACCTGCGGATTCCCGATTCTGGGCATTTGTATTTCACGCTGAAGGAAGAATCGGCGCAGATTCGGGTGGTGATGTTCCGCTCGTCGGCGAAGCTGCTGCGGTTTCGTCCGGAGAACGGATTGCACGTCACGGTTCGCGGACGAATCACTGTGTATGAAGATCGCGGAGAGCTGCAAATCTCCGCTGAATTCATGGAGCCGCAGGGGGCAGGCGCCCTGCAACTGGCGTTCGAGCAATTAAAGGCGCGATTGCAGGCGGAAGGATTGTTCGAAGCTTCGCGAAAGAAACCGATCCCGCCATTGCCACAAAAAATCGGCATCATCACCTCTCCGCAGGGGGCGGCGCTGCGGGACATCCTTAACATTCTCGCGCGACGGCATCACTCCGCGAACGTGCTCATTTATCCAGTGCAGGTGCAGGGAGACTCGGCGCCCGGGGAGGTGATGGCGGGGCTGCGATACTTTCATCAGGAAATTCGGCATCAAGATTCGAGCCGCGGCGGCGCGGTCGAGGTCATCATCATTGCGCGCGGCGGAGGCTCGGCTGAAGATCTTGCCTGTTTCAATCATGAGGGCATGGCACGAGCGGTTGCCGATTCGAAGATTCCGGTGATTTCGGCGATTGGGCACGAAACGGATTTCACGATTGTGGATTTTGTAGCCGATCTGCGGGCGCCTACACCTTCGGCGGCGGCCGAACTGGTGATCCGGTCGCGGCAGGAAATCGAAGCGCAGGCGGAGGATTTGTATCGGCGGCTGGAGCATGGGTTGCGCTACCGACTGCTGATGGCGCGTCAAGCACTGACAGAGCGGGCGCAACATGGCGCGTTTGCGCGCATGATGGACGGCATCCATCGGCGGCAGCAGAAGCTGGATGAACAGCGCTTCCGCCTGGAGAAGGCGGAACGGCAACTTCTGGAACGCTGTCATCGGCGCTGCGAAAATGTTTCCGCGACCGTCCGGCACTATGACGCGCGACGCCGTCTAGCCGCTATCCGGCAGCAGTTACAGGCTCAAGTTGCGAACCTGGCCGCCATCACGCACCAGCGGTTGCTGGAGAGCCGCGGCGCGCTGGATCGCCGAACCGCGAGCCTGGAGGCGCTTTCTCCGCTGGCGATTCTGAATCGTGGATACGCTGTGGTGTTCGATGCGAAGGGCCACCTGGTGAAAGACGCGGCCCGACTCAAAGCCGGGGATGAGCTGTCGGCCCGTCTGGCTCGGGGACGGGTTCGTGCCCGCGTGACCGCGACCGAGCGCAGCGAACCTGAATCGGGCGAACCGCATTAGGCGAGCTGCATTAGAATGAAGTCCGATTCAGCTTCCGATTTAACTATCGACGTGAGGGTGGCATGATGCCGTGGCTGGTAGGGCCCCACATCTCGATGATCGCGGCCATTTCGATTCTGGACATTATTTTGGTCGCGATCCTGATCTACCAGTTCCTGGTGCTGGTGCGTGGGACGCGGGCGGCGCCGATGCTGGTGGGAGTGGCTGCGCTCGGGCTCGCGTTCTATTTCGCGCGGCGGGGCGACCTGCGTACCCTCAACTGGCTGCTCAGCACGTTGCTGCCATACGTAGTTTTCGCGCTGATCGTCGTCTTCCAATCGGAGATCCGCCATGCGCTGGCCAACCTCGGCAGCCGCATTTCCCTGATGCGGTCTTCAAGTTCGGTGGCCGACGTTTACGACGACATTGTTCTGGCAGCCAATCTTTTTTCGCAAAATCAGACGGGCGCGCTGATCGTCATCGAGCGTGAGATTGGGCTTCGCACCTACATCGAAAGCGGCGTGTCGCTCGATGCCAGGCTCTCTTACGATCTGCTGGCCACCATCTTTCGTCCGAGCGCTCCCCTGCATGACGGCGCGGTGATTGTGCAGCGGGATCGCATCGCAGCGGCCGCCTGTTTCCTGCCGCTCTCGATGAATCCCGTGCTCTCCACCCAACTGGGGACGCGGCATCGCGCGGCGATTGGGATCACGGAAGAAACCGACGCCGTCGCAGTCATCATTTCGGAAGAGACAGGCACAATCAGCATGGCGGTGGCCGGGAGTATTGAGCGCGAGTTGACCGTAGAGCGTCTGCGTGAGCGGTTGAGCGCTCTGCTGCGCCGCTATGCTCCTACTGCAACCCTGCCGAGTCCGGTGGAGGAGAGTTTCATCGAAGACGAGCCGCCCAGTTCGCACCCCTCCCGCAGGCAGGATGCCGCTCTGCGCCCGGAAAGGAACGACTGACGATGGCGACCTTTATCCGTCGCAGCTTTTTCCACCGTGTCTTTGTTCACAATATCGGACTCAAGCTGGTTTCACTGCTGCTCGCCATGGGCCTGTGGCTGGTAGTGGCGCGCGATCCCATCGCCGAAGTCGAAATGAAGGTTCCGATCGAGTTCCACAATCTGCCCGAAAATCTGGAGATCGATTCCGCCAGCTTCACTGAAGCGCAGATCCGCGTACGGGGACCGGAGCGTGTAATTCATCGCCTGCAGGCTGCGGATTTGCATGCGGAGGTTGATCTGGCCGGCGTCCAGCCGGGGGAACGGACATTCGATTTGACCGGCCGCCAAGTTCGCGTGCCGCAGGATCTAGATGTGGTGCAGATCATTCCCGGTCAATTTCACCTCTCCTTTGACAATCGCGAGACCCGCACCATCGAGGTTCGACCACGGGTGACGGGAAATTTTGCAAGCGGCATGCGCGTGAAAGAGCTGATTGCCAGTCCCTCGAGTGTCATGATTACCGGACCTCGCCGCCGGGTCGAAGCGGTGGAGGAAGCCATTACAGATCCGGTAGATGTTAGCGGAGCCATCACGCGGGCTTCTTTTGTGACACACGCCTATGTCCCTGATCCTCTGATCCAAGTTGTGCACCCCACCCCAATTCGCGTGACGGTTATCATGGAAAGTTCGGGAGACGAGAAAAAGTAGAGCAGTCGCTGGTCGCTGGTTCACGCCTGACGCCAGCGACTGCCGACAACCCATGACGCAAACCAGACAACTCTTCGGTACGGACGGGATTCGTGGCGTGGCGGGGGAATTCCCCTTAACGCGTGACAGTGTTTATTGGATTGGGCGGGCGCTAGGACACGATCTGGTGCGCGTGAATGCCAAGGCGCGGGTGGTGATTGGACAAGACACTAGAGTTTCCAGCCGATGGATTGCCGACCGATTTCTGCAAGGGCTGGCGTCCGTGGGGGTGGAAGCGCGTAGTGCCGGCGTGATCACCACGCCGGGCGTTGCGTTCCTGGCGCGCTCGCAAAAGTTCGATGCCGGTGTTGTTATTTCGGCTTCGCACAATCCCTGGACCGACAATGGGATCAAGATTTTTTCCGGCGACGGCTACAAACTGCCCGACGTACGCGAATTGGCCATTGAAAAAGAGATTTTTGCGCTGCTGCAGGCGGATGCGGTTCCCGCTCCGGATTCAGCTCTCGAGATTTCGAGCCTTCCCGGTGAGGAAGGTCTGCGCCAGGCTTATGTTCGCTGGCTGGCTGGCGGTGTTTCCAGCGACTTGAGTCCGCTGCGCGTGGCTGTCGATTGCGCCAATGGCGCGGCTGCCGCGGAAGCTCCCGAGTTATTCGGAGCCCTCAAAATCAAGACGACCTTTCTACACTCGGCGCCAGATGGACAGAACATCAACGAGAATAGCGGCGCACTGCATCCGGAAACGGTGGCGCGCTTTGTCTATGAGAGCCTTGGCGCCGACAACGGACATTTCGATGTGGGCGTCACTTTTGATGGCGATGCGGACCGCGCGCTTTTTTGCGATGCCAATGGGCGAGTGGTAAATGGGGACGCGATTCTGCTGCTGGCGGCGCGTGATATGCAGTCGAGGGGCGTGCTCGCCAATGCCACCGTGGTGGCGACGACCATGTCGAATATGGGATTGGAGTTGGCGCTCAAGCGATCCAGCATTCGGATGCTGCGTGCCAATGTCGGCGACAAGTATGTGCTCGAAGAAATGCAGCGCGTAGGAGCCACGCTCGGCGGCGAACAGTCGGGCCACATCCTGTTTCGAGATGGCGAGGCGACCACTGGCGACGGACTGCTCACCGCGCTCCGGGTGCTGGACATCATGGTTCGGACGGGCAAGCCGCTGGCTGATCTGGTGGGCGATCTGAAGGTGTTTCCGCAGACGATCCGGAACGTGCGCGTCCGGGAAAAAGTTCCCTTTGCGCAGACACCCGCGGTGCAAGCTGCGATCGCAGCCGCTGAGCGAGAACTCGAAGGCAACGGCCGCGTGGTCGTGCGGTACTCCGGGACCGAAGCGCTGGCGCGGGTAATGATCGAAGCCGAGTCGAAAGAGCAGATCGACCGTCTCGCGGAATCGATCCTCGGCTCGATTCAGTCGGCGCTGGGCGCGTAGTAGTTTGTGCGGAGGCGGGGCTTCGCCCCGCTTGGATGGCGCAGAACCCCATCCCAACACGATCCTTTCTCTCACTTCTCGAGGTACGTCCTTTTGTACGGGCTGGTTATCTTGTGTACAGGGGCGAGCGCGTCGAGAATAAGAATCGGTTCAGAGTCAACCAACTTAGAAGTCGCTCATGAGAATTCTTATTGTGGAAGACGATACCGCACTCGCCAACTTCATCCGGAAGGGACTGGAGGCGGAACATCATGCGGTGGATGTTGCCAGCGAGGGGAACCAGGGCCGTGCGATGGCAATGGAGTTTGACTACGACCTGGTGGTGCTCGACCTCAACCTGCCGGGGGTTGACGGGGTATCGGTTCTGAAAAGTTTGCGCCAGCGGAAGGCGAACTTGCCGGTGATGATTCTCACCGCGCGCAGCCGGGTCGAAGACCGAGTGCAATGCCTGGATTCGGGGGCGGACGACTACCTGGTGAAGCCGTTTTCATTTCTTGAACTTTCGGCGCGGGCCCGAGCGTTGTTGCGGCGCAGCCACCTGCCGTCGGAATCGGTTCTCACCGTCCGTGATCTCTGCCTGGATCGCGTGCAACGCAAAGTGGAGCGTGCCGGACGGCACATTGAATTGACGACCAAGGAATTCGCGCTGCTCGAATACCTGATGCGCAATGCCGGGCGCAGGTTGACCCGGGCAATGATCATCGAACACGTCTGGAACCTGACCTTTGACTCCACAACGAACGTGGTGGACGTTTACATCAACTATCTGCGGCGGAAGGTGGACGACGGCTTTTCGCCATGTCTGATTCATACGGTTCGGGGGGTCGGGTATCAGATGTGTGTGCAAGGGGCGTCGGCGTGAGCACCATTTCGCACTCTTTCCCGAAGGTGCCGCGAGGTCCGGACGTGCTCGGCGAATTGCTGCACTCCTTAAGCCAGCCGCTCACGAGCTTGCGCTGTTCGTTGGAACTCTCACTCGAGGAAATGGCGGAGCCGCTGCAGGCTGGCGTTTCAGTGGCTCTGCAACAGACCGAAGAGGTCATTGGCATGATCCAGTTGATGCGCGAGTATCTCGATGCCGAGCAGCTTGCGCCACAAGCTTTCTCGTCCGCGCTGGCGCCAGCTACGCGGAGTCTTATCGAAGAACTGTGCTCAATCGCGGCCCTGCGCGATGTCCGGCTGCGCCTGGTGGGCACGTGTACGGCGACGCTGCCGGTGCCAGAGTCGCGGCTGCGGCTGGCTTTGCAGTATTTGATTGCGGCGATGATCGAGGCGCAACCGGTGGGCGGTAAAGTTATGCTTCTGCTGGGCGAGGGCCCGGCGGGAGCGGTGCTGCGGGTTGAAGGCGAACGCGGTTTTCGGCTTTGCAAACGCAACTCAACCAGCCTGCAGACAACGTTGCGCGGTGCCAGGATTGCGATTGCCAGACGCGTTCTCGAAAGCGCAGGCGCATCGCTGGTGTTCGGCGGCGGTGACGTTGATCCTGCGGGATTCGTTCTTCGCATTCCGCGCGCGGTTGCCGTTCGCGATTGATTTCCGCACCGGCAGTTTTTTCGCAGCCTGCCGAGGAGTACAATCCAGCCTTTCTGGAGGTTGCGGTGAAGCGTTGGATTCTTCTGCTGAGTGTCCTGTGGTTGATTTCCGCGGGCTGGGCCCAAAAAAACGTGCCGGTGGTTGCGCCCGTGACGGTGATTCGGGCGGGAGTGCTGATTGACGGCGTGTCGGGGTCGGCGCGCCGCAATCAGGTCATCACCATTCGCGGAAACGTAATCAGCGACGTCGTCGATGGGGGAGTGGTCATTCCTTCGAATCTTCCCGCGGGCGCTAGTTTCATCGACCTCTCGCAGGCCACCGTGCTTCCCGGCCTGATTGACGCTCACACTCACATTTTTCTGCAGGGTGAAGATCCCGCCGAGGGCGGATACGACATCCAGTTGCTTAAGTATCCACTCGCATTCCGCGCCGCGCGGGCAACCGTCTCGGTGCGGCGCGCGCTTGAACAGGGCTTCACCACGTTGCGTGACGTGGAAACCGAAGGTGCTGGTTACGGTGACGTGGGCATAAAGATGGCGATTGAAGGCGGATACATTCCCGGGCCGCGCTTGTTCGTTTCTACACGCGCGATCTCGACGACCGGGGGATATCCGCTTGAAGGGTACGTGCCGGAGATCGAGGTGCCGAAAGGGGTGCAGATCATTGACGGGCCGGTCGAGGCGCGCAAGGCCGCGCGCGAGCAGCTCGACCACGGCGCGGACTGGATCAAGGTCTATATGACGCATCGGTCCTGGGTTCGTAACAACGGCGTTGGCAAGAATGGCGAACTGGTATCGCAGCCGACGCTGACGGTGGAGGAACTGCGTGCGATTGTGGACGAAACACATGGCTGGGGGAAAAAGGTGGCTTGCCACGCCTACAGCGGAGAAGGCCTGCAGCGCGCTCTCGATGGCGGCTGTGACTCGATCGAGCACGGATTGGTGCTGACCGACGCGCAGATCGCGCAGATGATCCGGCAGGGCACGTGGCTGTGCCCAACCCTGAGTGTTTATTACATTGACTGGGCGCCCGCCGATACTCCGGATGGGCAGCGCGACCGAAAGCGCGCCTCTGAGCACGAAACGTCATTTCGCAAGGCGGTGAAAGCGGGAGTCAAGATTGCATTCGGGACTGACATAGGCGGAATTCCCTGGAGCCAGCCGATCGCGCAGGAGTTTCCGCGGATGGTCGAATTCGGCATGACGCCGATGCAGGCGATCCAGAGCGCGACTTCGCGGGCAGCGGAACTGCTGGAGATGAAAGGGCGGCTGGGCGTGATCGCGCCCGGCGCTTACGCGGACGTCGTCGCGGTTTCCGGCGATCCGTTGGCGGATGTCAAAATCCTTGAGAATGTCGGGTTTGTGATGAAGGACGGCAAGGTATTCAGGAACGACCTCTCTCCGGGGAAGAACTAGTTTCCGAGCGGAAACGTTACCTCAGCGGCCAAAAAGCCGCAATTCAAAACGATGCAGTTACCGCAGCGCGAAACGCCACCCAAATCGCCGCCGCCCTAAATCAAGTGCAACATCGAATTGTTCCGCAGGCTGCTAGTGGTGGGCGTGCGGACTTTGGGCGGGATTCCTGTGCGGTGCTGGCGGAGCCTTGGCGATCTTCACATCGAAACTGATGGGCAATTGTTTTGGCGGATAGCAGGCCGAGTTATCGCAGGCTTGGTATTTTAAGGTGCCGCGAACGATGTATTTACCGGCTTGCACGGAACGCAATGGCCGCACCAGCACATCGACTTTGAAATCTCCGGTATAGACATTGAGCTTTTCATCGGGGGCGAAGGCAAAACTCATATCGTGGCCTTCGGGGTAAGTGGTTCTGCCGATGACGATGTCGGTAGTGGCTTCTACTTTGAGCACGGTCGGGATGAGGAAATCTGACTTTGGTTTGTTGGAATTGATGTGGTATCCAGGGGCAACGCGGAACGAGAGCGGCACGGTAGCGGGTTTGCCTTGCACGGCGGTTATGAGCGGGGCGGGGGCCATCTTTACGGCGGGGCCCTGCGAGCCGAGGTCATCCTGCGCCCAAGCCCACGCGGAGAACAGAAGAAACGCGCTCGCGAGAGGTATTTTCATTGGCTATCCAGCTCCGGAGTGTTCGAGATCTAAAGGTACTCCAGGTTCAGGCGCGGTTCGTAGTTACTTCTGAGCCTGTACCGCATGACCCTGGCTCATGGCCCTTTTGATGTGGTCGACGAAGACGCTACGGCTCTGCAAACCGAATTCGCGGGCAACGAGCTTGCCGTCGCGGTCCAGAAAAAAAGTGGTAGGGAGCACGCTGACACCGCCATAGCTCTGCCCCACGGATTCCTGGCCCAGCAGGATGGGGTAATTGACGCCCATTTCCTTGGCGAATTTGGCGATGTCTTCGGTGCTGGCGTCGTCCATGGCCACGCCGACGATCTGGAATCCTTGCGGACCGTATTCTTTCTGCAGCTCGACAAACCATGGCATCTCGATCTTGCAGGGGCCGCAATACGTCGCCCAGAAATTAAGCAGAACGGCTTTGCCGCGCAGGTCGGAGAGCTTGAGATGCTTGCCGTCCAGCGCGGGCAATTCGAAGTCAGGCGCCAAATTGCCGATGAGTTGTCCCTTGGCGGGATAGTTGGCGCGATTGTTACGAGCCGTGCGAATCCCGGCAAATAGCATGACCGCTACGATGGCGGCGATGAAGAACAGAATCAGCGGATTTCTTTTCACTGGTAACCTCGGCGGCTAAAGCCGCCATTTGTTTTGCGCTATCTACGGCGCGGCTGAAGCCGCGCCCCTTCAAAGCGAATTTCCTCACAACGCGAAGCGATTCAAGAACGAAAAATAGCCGGAGATGAGCGCGAAACGGCCCATCACCAGCAGGATGCCCAGTGCGATCAGCAAGACTCCGCTTGCTACTTCCACGGCGTGCATGTGGAACTTGAAACGGTTGTAGAACTTTAGAAAGCGTTCGATGCCGAGCGAAGTCAGCAGAAACGGTACAGCCAGTCCGGCGGAGTAGATGGCCAGAAGAAAGATACCTTTCCAAACCGTGTCCTGCGTGGCAGCGAATCCGAGCACGACCGCGAGGATCGGACCGACGCACGGCGTCCATCCAAAAGCGAAAGCGAAGCCAATTACAAATGCGCCCCAGGCGGATGAACTGCCTTTGAGGCTATGAAGCCGCGTGTCGGCCAACAGAGCCTTGATCTGCAGGATGCCGGTCAAGTGAAGACCGAAGAGAATGATGACCACGCCGGCGATTCGGGCGAGCAACGATTTGTACTGTGCGAGGAACTGGCCGACCTCCGTCGAGATCGCTCCCAGTGTGATGAAGACGATGCTGAAGCCGATGATAAACGCCGCTGAATTGAGCATCACTTTGCGGAAAAGCTCTCCTTCTTTCAGCTTCAGCTGCTCAACGCCTACGCCGGAGATCAGGGAGACGTATCCCGGTACGAGCGGAAGCACGCAGGGCGACAGGAAGGAGATCAGTCCTGCGACGAAGGCGGCGAGCGGTAATGGCAAACTCGTCATATACCTCTATTGTAGCGACCGGCGCGAATCCGAGCGCCAGAAACGGTCCGAGTTCGGGGAGATGCGGCATCGCTAACGCGATGCCCTGATACTAAGCCGGAGCCCGCCGCCCATCTATAAAGATGCGGCTAGGGGTGGAATTGTTACAGCGTTTCCACCTCTGCTCCAGCGTCTGTACCAACCCTCTGTGCCATTGGACGAGGCCAGACGATTGTCGTTATCGCGACCCCGGCTTGCGGGACGGCTTCGGGGCGGGCGGCTCGGTGGACGGCGTTGCGGGCTCGCCTGGCGTCATCGTGTCGGGCGACGCTTCCGACAATGCCTTGCGGACGAATCCTGGTGGCACGACCGCAGTGAGAATCGCGCGACTTCCGGACTGTTCGACTTTGAGGCTATCGAAGAAGGTCTTCACATCCGCATCCGTACCGTGTGCGCCGACGCTGCCTTCGGCTGCGTGAAAGAGGCTCAGAAAGGCGGCGGTCTTCTCGGTGATGGCCTGCGCGTCAGCCTCAGTGTCGGTGAACGCTTCCGCCCGCAGATGGAGAGCGCGGAGATATCGAGCGGAAATCACGGCGACCGCAGGCTTCTGAAACAGGAGGCTCCAACTGCCCAGTCCGCCCAGGGAACTCATCTCGGCGGGCTCGACGCGCAGAATCGCAAAAGATAGGCTCGCCAGCGGAACTCTCCGGTAGAACTTGCGCAGCAGCCACGGCCCGCCAAAGGGTGAGGCAAGTTTGCGGGAGCGATCAATCATGCCGCGAATCACGTCGGGGTTAGGATGGTTCGAAACCGCGACGCTGTCATACGAAAGAATGGCAACCCGAACCGTGCGGCCCTCGAGGGGAACATTGTAGATGTCAAAACCGCGGTAGGCCTCAATTGAAGCAGACAGCTTCTTGAGGTAAACAGTCAGCCGGGCGGAGTCTACTTTACCGACGAATATCTCCGAGAAGCGCGGTTCCGAAGCCGATCCGGCAGTCCCGCTCCCCCAACTCTGCGGATAGTGGACAGCGAAGGCGGCCTTGTCCAGATCGCGTTCAAATTGAAAACCCGTCTCCTCAACAAACTTCTGGTATTCGGGCTCGCGGGAAACCGGAGGCAGTTGACCGGTGGCGTTGAATTTACGGATCCACTCCAGATTGATGTAGAAGAAGCCGTCGGCGCCCGGGAGCAGGCGGGCCGCTTCCGGGGGAGCGTGCTTGCGCAGGGTCACGATCAACGCGACCGCGGCCACTATCAGCAAAACGGCCAGGGGGATGGGGAGGCGGCGTCGAATGCGCATCGAATTTCGGAGGTGCTCGGCTCATCCGCTGTAACAGAGGATGAGCCCGCTAATGATAGCATCCAGTGCTGTCAATGGTCTGGTTTGGAGTACGGCTCGGAGATGCGGCGTCGCCCCGTGACGACGGGGAGTGGCCTCTGGTTGCACGTGAATACCCCTTGTGATAACTTAAATAATTGTCCCGGACTTCAAGAAGGGATCAGGAAGTATTGTGCCCGCTTGGACTTGCTTCCACCTGCTGGCGTAGCTCAGTCGGTAGAGCATCTGATTTGTAATCAGAGGGTCGGGGGTTCGATTCCCTTCGCCAGCTCCAGAAAAACAGAATTCCGGAAACAGAAGAGGTTTGCTTCGACGCGCGCTAGCGGTGCAGTTTTTAAGGCACTCCTTCAGTTTATTTTCCGGCGAGTGTAATTGTCAGGCGGGAGTTCTCGCACTTCGTTTCCCGAGCTGAGAAATGCTCTGCAGTGTCGGTGCTGTGTTTACGCGGTCGAACGGTGTTTTCGGATTTGCACAGGTGGGTGAGTGGTTAAAGCCAACAGACTGTAAATCTGTCCCTCTCAGGAGGTACGGAGGTTCGAATCCTCCCCTGTGCACCAGAGTCGCGAAGAGGAGCAAGGTTTCAGAGTTTCAAGGTTGCAAGGTTTCAAAGTAGCATCTCGCGCTTTGGGTTCTTTGAAACCCTGAAACCTTGAAACATGGAATTTTGGTGACGATCAAGAAGAAGTTCGTGCTGGCTCTGATCGCATATGCGGGACTTGGCGTTTTAGCCTGGACCACGCTGTCGGATGAGCCGATTCGGGTTTTGAATGCGAACATCAGACTGCGAACCGGGACGCTGCTGATTCTGGGGCTGTTCGCGTTTCGGGCGGCGCTGTATTACTGGCGAACCCGGATCGAGGAAGAGCGGGCGGGCGCGAAACCGACGGATTGAAGATTGAAGATTGATTCGGCGGATTTGATTTTGGCATTGAGCAGTGTCGTCTTTTTGAGCGGTACGGCAAGCCGATGTAGCTCAGTTGGTAGAGCACTCCCTTGGTAAGGGAGAGGTCATCAGTTCAATCCTGATCATCGGCTCCAGGACTTTGCTGACAGCTGACGGCTGAGAGCTGACGGCTGGTTTCGAGGGCGGGAGTAACTCAGTGGTAGAGTCACAGCCTTCCAAGCTGTTGGTCGCGGGTTCGATCCCCGTCTCCCGCTCCAGAGTTTGAGCGTTGGGTTGGAATTCGGTGTTTCGGATGGAGCGGTGAAAACGTTGATCTTCGAGCCAGGCGTTATCAAGGTCGAGAAAGAGCGTGAGTTCGGCGACCTGAAGGCTGCGATGGAGAAAGCGTTCGCAGCGGATCGGGTCACGAAGTATTTGAAGGGGCTCGACAGTCGGAAGATTCGAATCCGCAATCTGGATGCGGCTTTCGCGGCGGATGTAATCGACCGGGTGTCTGGGGAGAAGGCTGGAGCGGCGCGAACTTTGTATGAATCGCTGCCGGTTTCGGATCAGGCCCAGATGCGGGAGTTTTATCTCTCGAAGGTCGAAGAGGTCGATCCGGCGCTGCGGGCCAAGTTTCACAAGCTGTATCAGTATTACTGAGTGGATCTCAGGACGACGGTTGATTCGCGAGACAGCCGGCGGGACGCCGGCGCTACAGAGGATAAGAGGAAATGGCGAAAGAAAAGTTTGAGCGGACAAAGCCGCACTGCAACGTAGGGACGATTGGTCACATTGACCATGGCAAGACGACGTTGACGGCGGCGATCACGAAGGTGTTGCAGAAGCACAACCCGAAGATTGTGTTTCGGTCGTTTGATTCGATCGACAACGCTCCGGAAGAGAAGGCGCGCGGGATCACGATTGCCACGGCGCACGTCGAGTACGAGACAGCGAACCGCCACTATGCGCACGTGGATTGCCCGGGGCACGCGGATTACATCAAGAACATGATCACGGGCGCGGCGCAGATGGATGGCGCGATCTTAGTCGTTGCGGCGACGGATGGTCCGATGCCGCAGACGCGCGAGCACGTGCTCTTGGCGCGCCAGGTGGGCGTGCCTTACATTGTGGTCGCGCTGAATAAGTGCGATGCGGTGGACGATCCGGAGTTGCTGGATCTGGTGGAGCTGGAAGTACGCGAACTGCTGAAGGCGTATCAGTATCCTGGCGATGACGTGCCGGTGATCCGTCTGTCGGCGCTGGGCGCGTTGAATGGCGAAGAGAAGTGGGAGAAGCAGGTCGACGCGTTGATGGAGGCGGTGGACAAGAGTGTTCCGCAGCCGGTGCGGGAGTTGGATAAGCCGTTCCTGATGCCGATCGAAGACATATTTTCGATTCAGGGGCGGGGCACGGTGGTTACGGGCCGGATTGAGCGCGGGAAGGTGAAAGTGGGCGAGGAGTCGGAGATTGTCGGGTTCCGCGAGACGCGCAAGACGGTGGTGACGGGCGTGGAAATGTTCAAGAAGCAACTGGACGAAGGCATGGCGGGCGATAACGCCGGCTTGCTGCTGCGTGGCATCGCGAAGGAAGACGTGGAGCGCGGGATGGTGCTGGCAAAAGGTGGATCGATCACGCCGCACACGAAGTTCAAAGCTGAGGTTTACATCCTGACGAAAGAAGAAGGCGGGAGGCATACGCCGTTCTTCAAGGGCTATCGTCCACAGTTTTATTTGCGAACGACGGACGTGACAGGGATTGCGGAGTTGCCGGCGGGCACGGAGATGGTGATGCCGGGAGACAACGTGAGCCTGGTGATCGAGCTGATCACGCCGGTGGCGATGGAAAAGGGATTGCGGTTCGCGATCCGCGAAGGCGGGCACACGGTGGGCGCGGGCACGATCGCGGAGATTGTGACGTAGTCGGCGTTTGTGGAAGCTGCGGAGCTTTGCTCCGCTTGGACGGGCGTGTCGCGCGTCCCCACACGAGCAAGTCGCGAGACAGAAAGCGTCTCGCGCAAGCAGGAAGCCAAGAGCTAGAAGCTAAGAGCTGGTTTAGGGAGTGAGCAATGCCCCGAGAGATTATTACGCTGCAGTGTGGTGATTGCAAAGAGCGGAACTATTCGAAGACCAAGAACCGCAAAACGACACCGGACCGTCTGGAACTGAAGAAGTTCTGCAACCGGTGCCGCAAGCACACCGCACACAAAGAAGTTAAGTAGTCAGCCGTCGGTTATTCGCAGTCAGCGGTTTGACTGAGAACTGACAGCTGAGAACTGTTTTTAGGGGCGTAAGCTCAACGGTTAAACTGTCGGTCTCCAAAACCGAACTTGGGGGTTCGAATCCCTCCGCCCCTGCCAGAGTTTTGGAACTGAATTAAAGGCCAGGTCCGTGATGGGAGTAGAAACGAAGAAAATGGCGAACTCAATCGCAACAGCGAGCGGCGATTTCGGCGATAGGCTCAAGTCCTGGCCCGAGCGGATCAAGGGCTTTTACAACGACGTGCGCACGGAGATGAAGAAAGTCACTTCGCCATCGCTCAAGGAAGTCCAGGGAACGACAACGGTCGTCATTATTACCGTCTTTCTGTTTGCGTTGTATTTTTTCTTGGTTGATTTGGCGATCAGCAACAGTCTGGAACGGATGCTGCATTATTTCTCGCGCCATTAGGCGGCGAGCGAAAGAAGCGATTTGATGCCGGATACGGATACGAATAAAGAGAAGAACGAAAGCGCTACGGTTGGGGTTGGCTCAGAAGGTGAAGGCCAGCAGGCGCCGCCTTCGCCGCCCGCGGAAGCAGTTGCGGGCGGCGAGCCTCCGCGCAATCCGAATATGAAGTGGTATATCATCCACGCCTATTCGGGATTCGAGCGCAAGGTGAGGGAGTCGCTTGAATCGCGGGTGCAGGCTTTCGGATTGCAGGACAAGATCGGCAAGGTGCTGATTCCGACCGAGTCGGTCACCGAAGTCCGTGGCGGCAAGAAGTACACCTCGGAGCGCATGTTCTATCCCGGCTACGTGCTGGTTGAGATGGATATGGACGACCACGTCTGGCACGTGGTGAAGTCGACGCCGCGGGTTACCGGATTTGTGGGCACCGGACAGCAGCCAACTCCGCTGTCGGACGAGGAAGTCAATCACATCGTTTACAAAGTAGCCGACAGCCGGGAAAAGCCAAAGCTCAAGGTCAAGTTCGAAAAGGGCGAGACGGTGCGGATCGGCGAGGGTCCATTCGCAACGTTTACAGGAGTGGTCGACGACGTGAACGAAGATCGCGAGACTTTGAAAGTGATGGTCACCATCTTCGGGCGTTCGACTCCAGTGGAATTGGAATTTGGGCAGGTGGAGAAGGTCGCGTAGCGATTTTTTGTAAATTGGAAAGGCATCATGGCAAAGAAAGCTACAGGTTCGGTAAAGTTGCAGATTGCGGCGGGTAAGGCTACGCCGGCGCCTCCGGTTGGACCGGCGCTCGGCCAGGCTCAAGTCAACATCATGGAGTTCTGCAAGCAGTTCAATGCCCGTACGTCGCAGAAAGAACTCGAAGGGCTGATCGTTCCGGTCGTGATCACGGTCTACAGCGACCGCACGTTCACGTTCATTACCAAGACGCCGCCGGCTTCGGTATTGCTGAAGCGCGCGGCCGGAATCGCCAAGGGATCGGGCGCTCCCAATAAAGATAAGGTCGGCAAGGTGACGTTGAAGCAGGTCGAGGACATTGCGAAGCAGAAGATGCCCGATCTGAACGCCGCCTCGGTCGATGCCGCCATAAGAAGCGTGCGCGGTACGGCGCGGTCGATGGGGATTGAAGTAGTTGGGTAAAATTCGTCGTTAGTCGTTGGTCGCTCGGAAGGGCTTGCTAGCGACTAACGACCAACGACCAACGACATTAGTTTTTGTCGAAATCACCACGGCTCTTCGGAGCAACGAAGCGGCGGTGGGAGACTGAGGTGAGCATGAAGAAGTCGGGAAAGAATATCGAGAAGTCGCGGAAGGCAGTTGAGTCGCGGCCTTACACGCTGCAGGAAGCTGTTCCACTTCTGCAGAAGGTGAAATTTGCGAAGTTCGACGAGACAGTCGAGGTTACGTTGCGACTGGGCGTCGATCCGAAACATGCCGACCAGATGGTGCGGGGCACAGTCGTGCTTCCCCACGGACTGGGCAAGTCGAAGAAGGTTCTAGTGATCGCGAGCGGCGAGAAGATGCGCGAAGCTCAGGAAGCCGGTGCTGATTTTGTCGGCGGCGAAGATATGGTCGAGAAGATCACAAAAGAAAACTGGACCGACTTCGACGCGCTGATTGCCACGCCGGACATGATGAAATCGGTCGGCCGTCTGGGCAAGGTTCTTGGGCCGAAGGGTCTGATGCCTAACCCGAAGACGGGCACGGTCACCATGGACGTCGCGCGCGCCGTGCAGGAAGTCAAAGCCGGCAAGGTAGAGTTCCGTACCGACAAGACGGCGCTGGTGCACGTTCCAGTAGGGAAGATTTCATTCTCGCCCGACAAGCTGATCGACAATGCGACGACGCTAATTTCGAGTGTGATCAAGGCGAAGCCTTCGGTGGCCAAGGGCAAGTACATCAAGGCCTGCTACCTGAGTTCGAGCATGGGGCCGGGGATCGCGCTGGATACGACTCCGATTGAGGTTGCGGCTAAAGCTTAGTCGAAGCAAAGATGCCGGGCTTTGCCCGGTGACGGGCGGGGACGCCCGTCGCTCCATAAGATCTTTTGAAAGGGATTTGACATGGCGGTTACGAGAGCTAAGAAAATTGTTGGCCGAGCGCGCCGGCAAGGGCACCAAGGTCGAGGAAGCGCTGAAGAACCTTCAGGGTGTGACCTCGATCGCCTACACCGAGGGGGACCCGGTTGCCCTGGCGAAGGCGCTTGCGAAGTACGCGAAGGAGAATCCGGAATTCAGCTTCAAGGCTGGCGTGGTCGAAGGCCGCGTGATTACGGTTAAAGAGATCGAGTCGCTGGCGACCATGCCGTCGAAGGACGAGCTCTACTCGAAGCTGCTGTTCCTGTTGAACGCTCCGTCGCAGCGACTGGTTACGGCGATGAATGCGGTCGGACGAAACCTGGCGGTGGTTGTCGGTCAGGGCGTGGAGCAGAAGAAATTCAAGGAGGCTTAAGCCTTCGGTGGAGTGACGGGCGTCCTCGCCCGTCGTCTGAGGTGGCCGGGCGAGAACGCCCGGCGCGCCATCAACAAGGTCTGACAAAGTTCGGGTCGGCGCGAGCTGACCGAAAAAGATTTAGCTATTGTGAAGCGAGGGGTGGCGCGGTCTGAAATTCGGGCGTTGTCTGGCGCTGGAATCGAAGACCTGGTCGCACTGGAAACCTGGCAAAACGATAGCAAAATCGCAAATCTTACATAAAGCGGAGAGATTCACATGGCGGATATACAGCAGTTGGAAGAGTCAATTGTTAGCCTGTCGTTGCTGGAAGCGGCAGAGCTGGTCAAGAAACTGGAATCGCGTCTGGGCGTTTCGGCGGCGGCAGCGGCCCCGGTGATGGTTGCCGGCGGTGCAGCGGCGGGCGCAGCGGCCCCGGCTGAAGAAAAGACCGAGTTCACGGTCGTGCTGAAGGAAGTGGGCGCGAATAAGATCAACGTAATCAAGGCCGTACGCGAGGTCACCAGCCTGGGCTTGAAAGAGGCGAAAGACCTGGTGGATGGCGCTCCCAAGAGCATTAAAGAAGGGGTTTCGAAGGACGAAGCCGAGACCATCAAGAAGAAGTTCACTGAAGCGGGCGCGGTTGTCGAAGTCAAATAGGGGCGGAAGAGGTCCTTCGCTTTGCGCAGGATGGTGGCGGCGGGCTCGGACGCCCGCCAATCGCCACCACTTGCAATTATTTGACCGAACACTAGCTGAATCCCGGGTAGTGGTGTTATTATCTAATAAATAACCCGCTTACCCTGGCTTCACTGCGAGGCGACGGCGACCCGCATCCTCCAAATAGACCCAGGAAGCGGAATGGAACCGGGTCGCTGGAATGAAGTATGGCAGCCGGTCCCGCGGGCGGCGGGACGGAACAGGCCTTTGAACTGGCGCGGAACTTTAAAAGTTATTCAAGAGTAAGCGTCGTACGTGGCGCCCGAGGACAAACTCGTCCTTGCGGGAGCCTCTGTCTTTTTTTGCGCATACACCGCTCGTTAGCTCGTTAGCAATATTGGGGCGCGACTTTTTGCGCTCTCATCCCGCTCGGTACCGCAGCCCCAGGCTGCCTGAAAGCAGGAGTTCCTAAGAATGGCAAAGCACAATATCCATCGCAAGCGTTTCGATTTTTCCAAAATTCCAGCAACCATCCAGATCCCGAACCTGATCGAGGTTCAGAAGCGCTCCTATGACCGCTTCCTGCAGATGGATAAACTGCCCAGCGAACGCGAAGACGGCGGGCTGCAGGCGGTATTTCAGTCGGTGTTTCCGATTACCGACTTCCGCAATGTTTCGCAGCTTGAGTTTGTGGACTTCGCGATTGGCAACTGGGAGTGCAAATGCGGCCACCTGAAAGGGCTGCATCACCTGCGCACGACTTGTAAGAATTGCGGATCGACGGTGATCACGGACCCGTTTCATCCCGGCGAAGTTCTGTGCCACAAGTGCGGCACCTACAACGCGAACACTCCCGACTTCTGCAACAAGTGCGGCGATCCGGTTGGGCTGCAGTTGAAGTACGACGTGGCGGAATGCGAAGAGCGCGGCATGACCTACTCCGCTCCGCTCAAAGTCACGATGCGGCTCACCATCTGGGACAAGGATGAGGCCGGTAACCGTTCCATCCGCGACATCAAGGAGCAGGAAGTCTTCTTCGGCGACGTTCCCCTGATGACGCAGAACGGCACATTCATTATCAATGGAACCGAGCGCGTCATTGTCAGCCAGTTGCACCGCTCGCCGGGCGTGTTCTTCGAGACGGCGGCGAACCGCACTTACTTCCTGGGAAAGATCATTCCTTACCGCGGTTCGTGGGTTGAATTCGAGTACGACCAGAAGAACGTTCTGTACGTGCGCATCGATCGCAAGCGCAAATTTCTGGGCACGATTTTCCTACGCGCGCTGGGCCTGCGTTCCGGCGAAGATATCCTGAAGACTTTCTACACCACGGATCGGCTGATCGTCCGCGACAAGAAGCTGTTCTGGACGCTGGATCCGGCGAGCGAAAAGGCCACGAATCTGCTGGGCATGAAGCTCGCGCACAACATCAAGTCGAAGTCGGGTGACGAAGTTGCGCACTCCGGCCGCAAGATCACCGCTGCGACCCTGAAGGAAATTCAGAAGGCGAAGATCACTGAAATCGAAGTGGACACGACCGATCTGGAAGGCGCGTGGGCGGCCAGCGACATCGTCGACACCACGAGCGGTGAGGTGCTGCTCGAGGCCAACTCGGAAATCACGGCCGACAAAGTCGCAAAGATTCTGGAATCGGGCGTGGTCGAGCTGAGCGTGTTCTTCCCGGAGCGCGACGACGTGGGCACGGTAATCAGCCAGACCCTGCGCCGCGATTCCGTTGTCAGTCCATCGGAAGCTCTGATCGAAATTTATCGCAAACTGCGGCCTGGCGATCCGCCGACGCTGGACACAGCTACGGCGTTGTTCCAGGGCATGTTCTTCGATCCGCGCAAGTATGACTTCTCGCGCGTGGGACGGTTGAAGTTCAACATCAAGCTGTTCGAAAACCAGGATGCGACGAGCCTGGAACAACGCACCCTTGATCCCACGGATTTTTACGCGACGATCAAGTATCTGCTCAAGCTGCGCAAGAACATCGGCGCAGTGGACGACATCGATCACCTGGGCAACCGCCGGGTTCGAGCGGTTGGCGAGTTGCTCGAAAACCAGTTCCGCATCGGCCTGGTCCGCATGGAACGCGCAATCAAGGAGAAGATGAGCGTGTACCAGGAAATGTCGACGGCCATGCCGCACGATCTGGTCAACGCTAAACCAGTGATGGCGGCGATTCGCGAGTTCTTCGGATCCTCGCAGTTGTCGCAGTTCATGGATCAGACGAACCCGCTGTCGGAAATTACGCACAAGCGGCGTCTGTCGGCCCTGGGGCCGGGCGGATTGTCGCGCGAACGCGCTGGATTTGAGGTTCGCGATGTCCACCCGACGCACTACGGACGCATCTGCCCGATTGAAACGCCGGAAGGTCCGAACATCGGACTGATTTCGTCGTTGAGCTGCTTTGCGCGCATTAACGACTACGGCTTCATCGAGTCGCCATATCGCAAGGTGAAGAACGCGCGTGTGGTGGACTATGTGGTCGTCGTCAACGCCGGCGATAGTACCTTCAAGGTCGGCGACTACGCCGAAAAAAGCGAGATGGAGAAAGTGAACGCCGATCTCAAGGAACGGCGCAAGAAGCCGGTCGAGATCGAGCCGTTTTCGTTCTATCTTTCCGCGTGGGAAGAAGACCGGCACACGATCGCGCAGGCGAACATCGAACTGGACGACAAGGGTCGCATCGCCGGCGAACTGGTCAATGCTCGCAAGGCGGGCAACTTCGTTCTTGTCAATCGCGACGAAGTCGATTATGTCGACGTCAGCCCGAAGCAACTGGTTTCGGTGGCCGCGTCACTGGTGCCGTTCCTGGAACACGACGACGCCAACCGCGCGCTGATGGGCGCGAACATGCAGCGCCAGTCGGTGCCGTTGCTGCGGGCTCAGGCTCCGATTGTCGGCACGGGCATGGAAGGTGTCACGGCGCGCGATTCGGGCGCGGTGATCCTGGCCAAGCGCAACGGAATCATCGATTCGGTCGATTCCGAACGCATCATTGTGCGCGTCGAGGGCGAGCATCATCCGATGCAGCTTTCGCGCGAAGTGGGCAGCGACATCTATCAGCTCACCAAATTCAAGCGCTCGAACCAGAACACCTGCATCAACCAGAAGCCGATTGTGAAGAAGGGCCAGCGGGTGGTGAAGGGGCAAGTGATTGCGGACGGTCCGTGCACTGACTTTGGCGAGTTGGCGCTGGGACGCAACGTGCTGGTCGCATTCATGCCGTGGCGCGGCTACAACTTCGAAGACGCGATCCTGGTTTCGGAAAAGATGGTGAAGGAGGATTACTACACCTCGGTTCACATCGAAGAGTTCGAACTCGAAGCCCGGGATACGAAGCTCGGTCCCGAGGAAGTGACGCGCGACATCCCGAACGTGAGTGAATCCACGCTGCGAAATCTGGACGAAGCGGGTGTGATCCGCATCGGCGCCGGCATCAAGCAGGGTGACATCATTGTCGGCAAAGTCACGCCGAAGGGTGAGACGCAACTGACGCCGGAAGAGAAACTGCTGCGAGCAATCTTCGGCGAAAAAGCCGGCGACGTTCGCGACGCTTCGCTCTACTGCCCGCCTGGAATTGAAGGCATCGTGGTGGACGTGAAGATCTTCTCGCGCAAAGGCCAGGAGAAGGACGAGCGCGCCAAGACGATTGAAGGCAACCAGATCGCGAAGCTAGAAAAGAACCTTTCAGACGAGATCCGAATTCTGACCGATGAGCGCCTGAAGCGCCTGGAAGGCCTGCTGGGCGGTAAGGAAGTGCAAGCCGATCTGCACGACGAGCGCACCAACAAGCGGTTGCTTACCAAAGATGCAATTCTCGACCGCGACGCGATCGAGCGCATCTCGACCCGCAACCTGAAGCGGATCAAATACGCCGATAAGGATCCGCGAGTGAACGAGCAGATCGACGAGATCGAGGAAATGACCTCGCGCCAGATCGATGTGCTCAAGAAGATCGTAAACGAAAAGAAAGACAAGCTGACCAAGGGCGATGAGCTGCCGCCGGGCGTGATCAAGCTGGTGAAGGTCTACATCGCCATGAAGCGCAAGCTGAGCGTCGGCGACAAGATGGCCGGACGTCACGGGAACAAGGGAGTGATCGCGCGCATTCTGCCGGAAGAGGATATGCCGTACCTCGAAGATGGAACGCCGGTCGAGATCGTCCTGAACCCGCTCGGCGTGCCCAGCCGTATGAACGTGGGACAGATTCTTGAAACCCACCTCGGATGGGCGGGTCATGAACTGGGTCTGAAGATCGCTGAGTTGCTGAAGCAGAACACTCGTGCAGAAGCCATCCGCCGCGATCTCAAGGCTTTGTTCAAGGACACCGTGCTGGCCGAGACCATCGGCGACATGAGTGAGGATGAGCTCGAAGCGGTGGCCCCGACGCTTAAGAAGGGCGTTTTCATGGGATCGGCGGTATTCGACGGTGCCCGGGAGACGGAAATCAAGGCGTTGCTGACGAGCGCGGGCCTGCCCACCTCGGGCAAGACCACGCTGCGCGACGGCATGACGGGCGAGAAGTTCGAATTGCCGGTCACGGTCGGCTACATCTACATGTTGAAGCTCTCACACCTGGTGGACGACAAGATTCACGCGCGTTCCATCGGGCCGTACTCGCTCATCACGCAGCAGCCGCTGGGTGGCAAGGCGCAGTTCGGGGGCCAGCGTTTCGGAGAAATGGAAGTCTGGGCACTCGAAGCATACGGCGCTGCGTTCATCTTGCAAGAGCTGCTGACCGCGAAGTCGGACGATGTGTACGGACGCACCAAAATCTACGAGGCTATCGTCAAAGGCGAGGCCGCGATGGAGCCGGGCGTCCCCGAATCGTTCAACGTGCTGATTCGTGAGTTGCAGGCGCTGTGCCTGGATGTCGAGTTGATCAAGATCACGGAGAAGAAGCCGGTGGCTGTGGCGGCAGATTAGTCGTCGGTCGCTAGTCGTTGGTCGTTCGCGGCTAGCAGTCTGACTCATTTTGAAAAATAGAGACCCGCGGTCTTCAGCTCTTGGGCTTCCGGGTCAGAGATTTCGCTAGCGACTAACGACCAGCGACTAGCGACTGTTTTTGAGAGCCGCGTACGGCGGCGTACAGCCGTAGGAAAGCGGAGGAACATGTTTCGTTCGAGCCCGTTCGATATGGCAAATCCCGTGGCTGATTTCGATGCCATTCGCATCAGCCTGGCGTCCCCGGAAAAAATCCGGAGCTGGTCGCATGGTGAAGTGACCAAGCCGGAAACCATTAATTACCGCACTTTTAAGCCAGAGCGCGATGGCTTGTTCTGCGCGCGCATTTTCGGCCCGGTCACCGACTGGGAATGTCTCTGCGGCAAGTACAAGCGCATGAAGCATCGCGGAGTAATCTGCGACAAGTGCGGCGTGGAAGTCACGCTGTCGAAAGTCCGCCGCGAGCGCCTTGGGCACATTGAGCTGGCGTCGCCCTGTTCGCACGTGTGGTTCTTCAAGGGCCTGCCCAGCCGCATCGGGCATCTGCTCGATATTTCCCTGCGCGACCTGGAAGCGATCCTCTATTTCGAGGCCTACGTGGTCGTTGATCCCGGCGACTCTCCGGTCAAAGAGCGCGAAGTCATCAAGGACGAAGCGAAGTACCGCGAACTCGACCAGCAATATCGCCCCGCTGGCTTCAAGGCGATGATGGGCGCGGAGGCGATCAAGGAACTGCTGAAGCGGATTGACGTCGATCCGCTTTCCGCCGAACTGCGCGAGAAGATGAAGCACGAAACCTCGCTGCAGAAGCGCCTGAAGTATGCGAAGCGCCTGAAAGTAGTCGAGGCCTTCCGCAAGAGCGGCAACAAACCGCAGTGGATGATTCTGGACGTGCTGCCGGTGATTCCACCCGAACTGCGCCCCCTGGTTCCACTGGATGGCGGACGCTTCGCCACCTCAGATCTGAATGATCTTTATCGTCGCGTCATCAACCGCAACAACCGGTTGAAGAAGCTGATGGACCTGCACGCTCCCGAAGTCATCGTCCGCAACGAAAAGCGCATGCTGCAGGAAGCGGTCGACGCTTTGTTCGACAACGGACGCCGCGGGCGCGTTCTACGTGGCGCCAATAACCGGCCACTGAAGTCGCTCTCCGACACGCTGAAGGGCAAGCAGGGACGCTTCCGCCAGAACCTGCTCGGCAAGCGCGTGGACTACTCCGGACGTTCAGTGATCGTGGTTGGTCCCGAGCTCAAGCTGCACCAGTGCGGCTTGCCAAAGAAGATGGCGCTCGAGTTGTTCAAACCGTTCATCTACCACCGTCTGGAACAGACGGGAAACTGCACCACCATCAAGCAGGCAAAAGAAATGGTGGAACAGCAGGAACCGATCGTCTGGGACATTCTGGAAGAGGTCATCAAGGACCATCCGGTCATGCTGAACCGCGCGCCTACGCTCCATCGCCTGGGCATTCAGGCGTTTGAGCCGGTGCTAGTGGAAGGCAAAGCAATTAAGATCCACCCGCTCGTCTGCACCGCGTTCAACGCGGACTTCGACGGCGACCAGATGGCAGTACACATTCCGCTTTCGCCCGAGGCGCAGGTGGAAGCGAGCGTCTTGATGCTGTCTTCGCACAACATTCTGTCGCCGGCATCCGGCCAGCCCATCACCGTGCCCACGCAGGATATGGTGCTCGGTCTCTACTATCTGACGAAAGCGAAACCGGGCGCGAAGGGCGAGGGCCGTTCTTTCGCCAATATTGAAGACGTCGTGATTGCGCTCGAAATGGGCGAGGTGGAAACGCTTTCTCCGATCCGCCTCCGCTACACCGGCGAGGTCATTGATCTGACGCAGGCCTACGACGATCAGGACGTGAACCACACGGAGCCTGTACATGTTGTGCGCGAGTATTTGAACACGACGGTTGGGCGGGCCATTCTGAACGATCACTTGCCGAAGACGGTGCCTGGCGTCAACGTGGCGATGCCATACATCAACGGCCTGCTTAAGAAGAAGGGCATCGGCCAGCTGGTCAACTATTGCTACCTGCGGTTTGGCCTGGAAGTCACGGTCAAGATGCTCGACGAGATCAAGTCGCTCGGCTTCCGTTATGCCACGCGTGCCGGCTTGTCGATCGGCATCGATGACATGGTCATCCCAGACAACAAGCGCACCCTGGTAAAGGACGCCGACAAACTGGTCATCGCAGTTCAGCAGCAATACCTGGACGGGGCCATCACCAACGGCGAACGCTACAACAAGGTCATCGAAATCTGGTCGGCGATCACGGAAAAAGTTGCCGATGAAATGTTCGGCCAGATGCAACGGCGCGACAAAGAAGGCCAGCTCAACCCGATTTACGTTATGGCCGATTCCGGCGCTAGAGGATCGAAACAGCAGATCCGTCAGCTCTCCGGAATGCGCGGACTGATGGCGAAACCGACGGGTGAAATCATCGAGACTCCGATCACGGCCAACTTCCGTGAAGGGTTGACGGTGCTCGAATACTTCATCTCGACGCACGGCGCCCGCAAGGGTCTGGCCGATACGGCTCTGAAAACCGCCGACTCGGGCTACCTCACGCGCCGTCTGGTTGACGTCGCGCAGGACGTGATCATCAGCGAATACGACTGCGGCACCGTGGACGGAATTTTCGTCTCCGGTATCGTCGAGGCCGGCGAAATAATCGAGCCCCTGCGCGACCGAATCGTCGGCCGCGTGTCGCTTGAGAAGATCAAAGACTACGAAGGCCAGGTTGTGGTCGACGTGAATCACGAGATCACCGAAGATCTGGCGGGTGCGATTCAGGCTGCCGGTATCGAGCGGGTGAAGATTCGCTCGGTTCTCACCTGCGAGTCGAGGCGCGGAGTTTGCGTCATGTGCTACGGACGCAATCTGGCTTCAGGGCGCCTGGTCGAACTCGGCGAGGCTACCGGAGTAATCGCGGCTCAGTCCATTGGCGAACCTGGAACGCAGCTCACCATGCGTACCTTCCACATCGGAGGTACAGCATCGCGAGTGTCGGAACAGTCCCGCCTCGACGCCAAGAGCAACGGCACAGTGCGCTTCGTCAACTTGCAGACCGTAAAGTCCAAGACTGGCGACTTGGTGGTGATGAACCGTCAGGGTTCGATCGCGATCGTGGATGAAAAAGGCCGTGAACGCGAGCGCTATGCGGTCGTGTATGGCGCCAAGGTCAAAGTTACTGAAGGCGGGCCGGTACAACTCGGACAGGCTCTCGTTGAGTGGGATCCTTACACGTTTGCCATCCTCACCGAAATTGGTGGCGCGGTGCAGTTCAAGGACCTGCAGGAAGGCATCACGCTTCACGAGGAAGTGGATGAAGTCACCGGTCTGTCGCGTCACGTGGTGGCGGATTCGCCCGACGAGAAGCGTCAGCCGGCCATCGTAATCAAGGGTAAAGCGAGCAAGCGATACCTCATGCCTTCGCGCGCTCACCTCATGGTTCAGGACGGAGACACAGTGTTTCCGGGTGACGTGCTGGCCAAGATCCCGCGCGAAACCACCAAGACCAAGGACATCACAGGCGGTCTGCCGCGTGTGGTGGAATTGTTCGAGGCCCGTAAGCCGCGCGAAACCGCTGTCATCAGCGAAATCGATGGCGTGGTGCGCTTCGGCGAGGTCGCAAAGGGACAGCGCAAACTCTACGTGGCAGCTGATAACGGCACGGAGAAAGAATATTCCGTTCCGCGCGGCGTCCACATCAACGTGCAGGAGGGCGAGCGCGTCAAGGCGGGTGAACCGCTGATGGACGGGCCGCTCAACCCGCACGACATTCTGGCAGTGCTCGGTGAGAAGGAACTACAGTCTTACCTGGTGAATGAAATCCAGGAAGTCTATCGGCTGCAGGGCGTGAACATCTCGGACAAGCACATCGAAGTGATCGTCCGCCAGATGATGCGCTGGGTAAAGGTCGAAGATGTAGGCGATACCCAGTTCCTGCTCGAACAGCAGGTGGACAAGTTCCGCTTCCACGAGGAGAACGAGCGTGCGATCGCCAATGGCGGCAAACCAGCCACCGGGCGTCCGTTGCTGCTCGGTATCACCAAGGCGTCGCTCTCCACCGATTCGTTTATCTCCGCTGCCTCCTTCCAGGAGACAACGCGCGTGCTAACCGAAGCTTCGATTCAGGGAGCGGTCGATCATCTGCGCGGCTTGAAGGAGAACGTGATCGTGGGCCGCTTGATTCCCGCCGGCACCGGCATGGAATATTACCGAAACGTGCGTCTCTCTCCGGAAATGGAAGAGGCTGCCAGCAAGGTGCAGGAGGAAGTCTCGCAAGCATACGAAGACGCCGAACGGGCGCTCGAACTCATGCGGCATGAAGGCGAGACCGAAGAACTCGCCGCGGAGTAA
>Ga0209647_1000299_pt1 | contig 46803 bp, 46 predicted proteins | sample GraSoi_2013_60cm_FD_185827 | JGI IMG/M metagenome (GOLD analysis project Ga0209647, IMG submission 185827) | Grasslands soil microbial communities from the Angelo Coastal Reserve, California, USA - Sample 9_17_2013_60cm (SPAdes) (version 2) | ecosystem: Environmental > Terrestrial > Soil >...
CGACATGCTTCAGGCGAAAGGCCGTGGCAGGCTCCTCGGCGAGCATCTCGCGGATGAGGCGCGCGTCGCCGGGGTTGTCCTCGATGAGGAGCACCGACTGGCCGGGGGCCTCGCTCTTCATTTGCCGGGCGGCAGCGTCACGACGTTCAGCCAGAACCGGTCGATCGACTGCACCACGAGGATGAACTTCTCGAGGTCGACGGGCTTGGTCACGTAGCAGTTGGCGTGCAGGTCGTAGCTCCTCAGCACGTCCTCCTCGGCCTGTGAAGTGGTGAGGATCACCACCGGGATCGCGCGCAGGTTGCCGTCCTGCTTGATCTCCGAGAGCACCTCGCGGCCGTCCTTCTTGGGCAGGTTGAGATCGAGCAGGATGATGTCGGGGCGCGGCGCTCCAGCGTGCTTGCCGCGCTGCTTGAGGAAGTCGATCGCGTCCACGCCGTCCTTCACCCAGTGCAAATTGTTGTACACCTTGCCTTCGTGCAGCGCTTCCTTGGTGAGGCGGTGGTCGCCGGGATTGTCCTCGACCAGCAGGATCTCGACGGGAGCGACCTCTTCTGCCTTGCGGATCATTCGTGGTTTCCCCTCTGCGGCCGGGCGAGCGTGAAGCCGAACGTGCAACCCTGGCCGGGCTGCGATTCGACCCAGATGCGCCCGCCGTGGCGATCGACGATTTTCTTGCAAATCGCGAGCCCGATGCCGGTGCCCGGGTATTCGTCCTTGTTATGCAGGCGTTGGAACATCATGAAGATGCGGTCCGAATATTGCGGGTCGAGGCCGATGCCGTTGTCCTTCACGGTGAAGACCCACACCTGCTCGCGCGCCTCGCCCTCGACGTGGATGCGCGGCGGGCTTTCGCCGCGGAACTTCATCGCGTTGCCGACGAGGTTCTGGAAGAGCTGGGCGAGCTGCCCGCTGTCGGCCACGACCACCGGCATCTCCCCGTGCGTCACCGTGGCGCCGCTCCCCTCCTGGGCGCCGCGCAGGTTGACGAGGGCCTTGGCGAGGGCCGAGGCGCTCGCGACCTCCTGGAACTCGCGCCCGCGCGTGCCCACGCGCGAGAAGGCGAGGAGGTCCTCGATCAGCTGCTTCATGCGCGCCGCGCCGTCGACGATGAACTCCATGAACTCCTTCGCGTCGCCGTCCAGCCGGTCGCCGTAGCGCCGGCCGAGGAGCTGCGTGTAGCTCGACACCATCCGCAGCGGCTCCTGCAGGTCGTGGGAGGCGACGTAGGCGAACTGCTGCAGCTCCTCGTTGGAGCGCGCGAGCTCGCGCACCTTCACCTCGAGCTCGTCGTGCGCGGCGCGCGCCTCGTCCTCGGCGGCGCGCCGCGCCATGAGCTGGCCGATCTGGCTGCCGATCGCCACCGTCACCTGCAGCAGCCACTTGTCGGGATGGCGCGCGTCGCGGCTGAAGAACTCGATCGCGCCGAGCACGCGCTCGCCCATGAGCACGGGCAGCGCGAAAGCCCCGCGCAGGCCCGCCGCGGTCGCGAGCGGGCCGCGCTGGAAATCGCTCTTCTCGCTCACGTCGTCGATCCACACGGATTGGCCGGTGGCGAGCACCCGGCGGATCATGCCGGACTTGCCGGGCACGAACGTCTCGCGGCGGCTGGTGGCGAGGAACTCGCGGATCGCCGGGTCGTCGATGCTCCACGTTTCGATGCAATGCAGGCGGTTCTGCGCCTCGTCGAGCGACCAGCGCGCGGCGCACGCCCAGTCGAGGCGCTCGCACATCACCTGCATGATTCCGCGGATCGCCGCGCCCAGGGAGTCGCTCGTGTCGAGGAAGCGCGTGATGGCGTGCTCGATCGCCTCGCGCTGCTCGGCCTGCTTCCTTTCGGTGATGTCGACGATGGTGCCGATGAGCCCGGCGACCTCGCCGTCGGCGCGCGTGTACGTCGCCTTGTAGTAGATCGTGTGGCGCACGCGCCCGTCGCGAAGCGCGAGCCCGATCTCGTAGCTCTGCTTTCCGGGATTCTTCCAGAGCTCCTCGTCCATCGCCGCGTGGCGCTCGGCCACCTTGGGCGCATCCGGATAGAGGTCGCGCACGCTGCCGCCGATGATGTCGGCGCGCGATACCGCGAAGAAGTCCTCCCAGGCGCGGTTCACCCCGAGGTAGCGCCCGTCGCGGCTCTTGAAGAAGAGCGGGATCGGCAGGACCTCGATCAGCTCCTGGGCGACGCGCAAGTCGTCGCGGCGCGAGCCCAGCGCCGTGAGGACTGCCGCGATGTCTCCTTCCCCTTTGCCCATGCACCCAACCTACACTGCGCCCGTAGGCGCCGCAATCGGGACAATTCCGCTATTTCTCGATGAGCTCGCGCTTGGCCTTCACTTCCTTCCACTGGTCGGCGTCGGGCGGCGCGGGCTTGCGCTCGACCAGGGGCTTCCAGACCTTGGAGAGCTCCGCGTTGAGCGCGGTGAAGTCCTTCTGGTCGGCGGGCACGTCGTCCTCGGCGAAGATGGCTTCCACCGGGCACTCGGCCACGCATAGCGTGCAGTCGATGCACTCGTCCGGGTCGATGACGAGCATGTTCGGGCCCTCGCGGAAGCAATCGACCGGGCAGACGTCGACACAGTCGGTGTACTTGCACTTCACGCACGACTCGGTCACCACATACGTCATGAAATGGCCTCTCGGATGCTTGGGACGGCGGGAAAAAGACCGTTATTTTAACACCCGGCACCCGCCGGTCCCAACCCGCGCCTTTCCCGCCGACCCGGTTTTGGTCTACGATTACACCCTGGAGCGCCCCCGGTTCACCTCAGAACCCCCTTCCCGGGCGACTCCAAAAATCCAAGCGAGGAAACATGGCTGACAAATCGATCGTTCACATCACCGACGACACGTTCGAGTCCGAGGTGCTGCAGTCGCAGACACCGGTCCTGGTCGACTACTGGGCGGAGTGGTGCGGGCCCTGCAAGATGATCGCCCCGGCACTGGACCAGATCGCCTCGGAGTACTCGGGGCGCCTCAAGGTGGCGAAGCTGAACATCGACGAGAATCAGTCGACCCCGCCCAAGTACGGAATCCGCGGGATCCCGACGCTCATGCTCTTCAAGAACGGGGCCGTGGAGGCGACCAAGGTCGGCGCCCTCTCCAAGACGCAGCTCGCCGCCTTCATTGACAGCAATATCTGAACCGGCTACCCTGATTTTCTGCCCTGGCACGCTCGTTCCCCCCGCCGGGCCATCCCAACACTCCTTAAGTTTCACCGGCCCGTGAGGTCTTCCGGGCCCGTCCTCCAAAACTCTCCCTAGGCAGGTCCCCGCGGCATGCACTTATCCGACCTCAAGCTCAAACCCATCACCGAGCTCGTCGAAATGGCGAGCGTCAACGAGCTCGAAGGCGCCAACCGGCTCCGCAAGCAGGAGCTCGTGTTCGCCCTCCTCAAGCACCAGGCCAAGAAGGGCGAGGCGATCTTCGGCGACGGCACCCTCGAAGTGCTGCAGGACGGCTTCGGGTTCCTGCGCTCGCCCGACACCTCGTACCTGGCCGGCCCCGACGACATCTACGTCTCGCCCTCGCAGATCCGGCGCTTCAACCTGCACACCGGCGACTCCATCATCGGCGAGATCCGCACGCCCAAGGACGGCGAGCGCTACTTCGCGCTGGTGAAGGTCGACACCGTCAACGGCGAGCCGCCCGAGAACGCCAAGGCCAAGATCCTCTTCGAGAATCTGACCCCGCTGCACCCCGACGAGCCGATGCAGCTCGAGCGCGACATCAAGGCCGAGGAGAACCTCACCGGGCGCATCCTCGACATCATCGCGCCCATCGGCAAGGGCCAGCGCGGCCTGATCGTCTCGCCGCCGAAGGCGGGCAAGACGGTGCTCATGCAGCACATGGCCCACGCCATCACCGCGAACCATCCCGAGGCCGTCCTCATCGTGCTGCTCATCGACGAGCGCCCCGAGGAGGTGACCGAGATGAGCCGCACCGTGAGGGGCGAGGTCGTCGCCTCCACCTTCGATGAGCCCGCCACGCGCCACGTGCAGGTGGCCGAGATGGTGATCGAGAAGGCCAAGCGCCTGGTCGAGCACAAGAAGGACGTGGTGATCCTGCTCGACTCGATCACGCGCCTCGCGCGCGCCTACAACACCGTGGTGCCCGCCTCCGGCAAGGTGCTCACCGGCGGCGTGGACTCCAACGCGCTGCAGCGCCCCAAGCGCTTCTTCGGCGCGGCGAGGAACATCGAGGAGGGCGGATCGCTCACCATCATCGCCACCGCGTTGATCGACACGGGCTCGCGCATGGACGACGTGATCTACGAGGAATTCAAGGGCACCGGCAACATGGAGATCCACCTCGACCGCCGCATGGCCGAGAAACGCCTCTATCCCTCGCTCAGCGTGAACCGCTCCGGCACCCGCCGCGAGGAACTCCTGATCGCTCCGGAGATCCTTCCCAAGGTATGGATCCTGAGGAAGCTCCTGTTCGGCATGGACGATCTCGAGGCGACCGAATTCCTGCTCGACAAGCTTCGTGCCACAAAGAACAACGACGAATTCTTCAATTCCATGAAAAAAGGCGGCTGAGCCAAAAAAGCCTGTCCGCTCAAGGGTCTGGCACTCCACAAGGCTTGGTAACAACCCCTTGCTTTCATTCATGTTTTCCGGGATAATCACGGTTTCCCGGGCCGAATTGGAGTTCGCGCCCACTACAAGGCGAAGATCATGAAAGACGGCATCCACCCCAATTACCGCGAAGTCGTGTTCCTCGACACCAGTTGCGATTTCGGCTTCGTGACCCGTTCCTCGGTCGCGACCAACGAGACCATCAAGTGGAAGGACGGCAAGGAGTATCCGGTCTACAAGATCGAGATCTCGGCCGAGTCGCATCCCTTCTACACCGGCAAGCAGAAGATCGTGGACACCGCCGGGCGCGTCGACAAGTTCAAGAAGCGCTACGCGCGCAAGGGCACGGCGAAGGCCGCCGAGTAATCGCTTCGCCCTCTCGCGCAAAAAGGCAGCCTCGGGCTGCCTTTTTTGTCTTAATCCCGCCATGAGCGCCATCGACGAACCCCTCCGCGGCCGCATCGCGTACGACGGCTCGCGCACGCCGCTGAAAGCGGCTCTCTTCCTGGTGGTGTGCTTCGCGTGGCTGGTGCCAGGATTGGTGGGCCACGATCCCTGGAAGTACGACGAGGCGGTGGTCTTCGGAGTGGTGACCGAGATGCTGCGAAGCGGCGACTGGGTGATGTTCCGCATCGCGGGCGAGCCCTACCTCGACAAGGCGCCGCTCTTCATGTGGGCGGCGGCGGCCTTCACCAAGGCCTTCGGCGCGATCCTCGCCCCGCACGACGCGGCGCGCCTCGCCTCGGGCTTCTTCATGACGGCGACACTCGCCTTTCTTTCGCTCGCGTGCCGGGAGCTCATGGGCGAGCGCGTGATCCGCGTCGGGGTGCTGCTCTTCATCGGCTGCATCGGGCTGCTGCTGCGCGCCCACGAGATGATGACCGATCTCGCGGGACTCACCGGCGTCGCGCTGGGGCTCTATGGCCTGGCGCTGGCCGATCGCAGGCCGCGGGTAGGCGGGTGCGTCGCCGGCCTGGGGATCGGCGTCGCCTTCCTCGGCAACGGCTTCCTGCCTGCCGGCATGCTGGTCGCGACGATGCTGCTGCTGCCGGTCGCGAGCGCCCACTGGCGCACGCGCGCCTATATCGCGACAGCCGCGATCGCGCTCGTCTCGGCGCTGCCCCTCGTCTCGATCTGGCCGCTCGCGCTCGCGGGCACCGCGCCCGGCTACCTGCAGATCTGGCTCGACAACGCCGCGTCGTCGCGCTGGAGCGATCCCTTCTCGCACGACCCCATGGAGCTCGTGTATTTCGCGCGCATCCTGCCGTGGTACGCATGGCCGGCGTGGCCGCTCGCCGCGTGGGCCCTGTGGCGCGCGCGTAAGCACCTCCTCGAGCGGCGCGACCTGATGCTTCCGCTCACGGCGTTCATCGCGTTCTTCCTGGCGGCTTCGATATTCGGGGAAGCGCGCGAGGCCAACGGGCTCGCCCTCCTGCTGCCCCTCGCCATCCTCGGCGCGGCCGAGCTCGACAGCGTGCCGCGCGGTGCCGCGAGCGCGCTCGACTGGTTCGGCATGATGACCTTTCTCTCCTTCGGCGCGCTGCTGTGGATCGGCTGGTTCGCGGCGATGACCGGGCGCCCGGAGATCGCCGCCGCGTGGATCGCCAAGGAGGTGCCGGGCTTCAAGTACCCGTTCAGCTTCATCGCCTTCGCGCTCGCCGCCCTCCTCACCCTCATCTGGGTGGTGGTGGTGGCGCGGTCGCTGCGCTCCACGCGGCGCGCGCTGGTGAACTGGACCGCGGGCATCACCATGGTGTGGATGCTGATGATGACCATCGGCCTGCCGCTGGTCGACGAGGCGCGCAGCTACCGGCGCGTGGCCGCGCGCATCGTCGAGCAGCTGCCCGGGAACTTCCGCTGCATCGCGCGCCGCAACCTGGGCGACCCGCAGCGCGCTCTGCTCGATTACTTCGCGAATATCCGCACCATCCGCGACGAATTTCCCGCGGCTTTGGGCTGTCGCATGCTGCTGGTGCAGGCCGCGCCGCTCAAAATCCCGGCGATCGGCCCCGAGTGGACCGAGGTGTGGCGCGGCTCGCGCACCGGCGACAGGAACGAGCTCTTCATCCTCTACCGGCGCTGAAAAGTGGTGTCAGGTACGACTTTCCGAAAAGTCGTACCTGACACCACTTTTCACTTCATGCGTTGGTCGAGGAGCTCGATCCAGTGGCGCACGGGCTTGGCGGCCGCGGAGTCGAGGTGCGCGAGGCAGCCGATGTTGGCGGTGGCGATGCGCTCGGGAGCGCCGGATTCGAGCGCGCGCACCTTGTTGCGCAGGAGCTGGCGCGAGAGGCCCGGCTCGAGGATCGAGTAGGTTCCCGCCGACCCGCAGCAAAGGTGCGCGTCGGGAACCGCGGTGAGCGTGAAGCCCGCGTCGCGCAGGATCGTCTCCACCACGCCATTCAATTTCTGCCCGTGCTGCAGGCTGCACGGCGAATGGAACGCGACCTTGCCGGCCGGCTTCGTCGCATCGAGCTCCGAGACGATCGGCCCGATCTCGGCGATCACGACCTCGGAAACATCGCGCGTGAGCTGCGCGATGCGCTTGGCCTTCGCGGCGTACGCCGGATTGTCTTGCAGCAAATGCCCATAGTCCTTCACCAGCGTCGCGCAGCCGCTCGCGGTCACCACGATCGCCTCCGCGCCCGCCTCCACGTGCGGCCACCACGCGTCGATGTTCGCCTTCACGAAGGCGAGCGCGTCGGCCTGGTAGTTGAGGTGGTAGGTCACCGCGCCGCAGCAGCCCGCGGCGGGCGCATCGATGAGCGAGATGCCGATGCGATCGAGCACGCGCGCCGTCGCGGCGTTGATCGACGGCGCCATCGAGGGCTGCACGCAGCCGCCCAGCACCAGCATGCGGCGCGCATGGCGCGCGCCCGGCCATGCGCCGGCGTCGCGGCTTCGCGGAATCTTGCGCGCGAGCGAACGCGGCAGCGCGGGCCTCACGAGCCTTCCCAAAGCCAGCGCGGCGCCGAACAAGGAGCGGTGCGGCAGCGTCGCCTTCAGCAGCCAGCGGCGCAGCCGGTCCCACGGCGAGCGCGGCACTTTCTTCTCGACCAGGTCGCGGCCGATGTCGACGAGCCGCCCATACTCCACGCCCGAGGGGCAGGTGGTCTCGCAGGCGCGGCACGTGACGCAGCGATCGAGGTGCAGCTGGGTGCGCCGCGTGACGGGTGAGCCCTCGAGCATCTGCTTCATGAGATAGATGCGCCCGCGCGGGCTGTCGAGCTCGTCGCCCAGCAGGTTGTAGGTGGGGCAGGTCGCCAGGCAGAAGCCGCAATGCACGCACTTGCGCAGGATCGCATCGGCCTCCACGCCTTCGACCGTGTCCTTGATCCAGTCGGCGAGTTGCGTCTGCATCAGGTGCCGTAGGGCTTGATGCCCTCGCGCTCCATGGCGCGCTTCACCGCCGGGCGCTCCACCATGCGCGCGAAGAAAGGACCGATGTTGCCCATGCGGATCGCCGAAGGCTCGAGCCAGCGGCCCCAGCGCGCGATCACCATGAAATAGAGGTCGGCGGCGGTCATGGAATCTCCCGACCAGTAGGGCCGGATGAGCGCCGCGTCCTGTGCGCGGAAATACTCGAGGAGCTTCTCGGTGCCGCGCGCCTTCACCGCCGCCTGGACCTCCTGGGCGGCGGCGAAATCGTCCTCGTGGAAGAAGCGGTTGAAAAGCGGATGCACCTCGGTCGCGAGAGTCGCGATCCGCTCCAGTGTCCCGGCGCGTTGCCAAGAGCCGGCTCGCCCGAGGAGCTTTCCGGACGCGTCGTGCCTGTCGCAGAGGTATTCGACGAGCGCCACGCACTCGGTGAGCACTCCTTCGGGCGTCACCAGCGCGGGAACCTTCCCCTTCGGGTTGAGCTTGCGGTATATGGGGCCGCGATGCTCGTTCGCGGCGAAGTCCACCTTCCTCGGCTCGAAGGCCACTTCGAGCTCTTCGAGGAGGCAGCTCACGACGAGCGAGCACGAGCCGGGCGAGTAGTAGAGGGTGTACATGGTCGTCAGAAGTCGTACATGCGGCCGGGATTGAGGATGCCCGCGGGATCGAACGCATCCTTCAGGCGCCGGTGGATCTTCATGAGCGCAGCCGGCAGCGGCTGGAATACCCCGATCGCCTTGTCGCCGCCGCGGAAGAGCGTCGCATGGCCGCCGAGGCGCTCCGCGGTCGAGCGGATGTTCATCGGATCGAGGTCCCCGCTCACCCATCGCAGTCCCCCGCCCCACTCGACGAGCTGCGCGTGCGCGGTGGTGATGGGCGCCGCGGTCTGCGGCACGCAGACGCGCCACAGCGGGCGGTTCGCGGAAAAGAACGCCAGGCGATGCTCGCGCAGCTGCGCCCAATAGTCGCCCGCGTCGATCTGGTCGCCGCCCATCTTCGCCTTCGCGGCCGCCACCGCCGTCGGCGCGCCCGAGAGGCGCACGCGCAGCTTCCCGTCGTGCCACGCCGTCGCCGACAGCGGCAGCGGCTGCCCGGCCCAGCGATTGGCCTGCACGTTCGCCTCGTCCTCGCTCCATTCGAAGATGAGCGTCGCCTCCAGCGCCGGGCGCGGCAGCACCTTGAAGGAGATCTCGGTGATCACGCCGAGCGTGCCCAGCGCCCCGGTCATGAGGCGCGAGACGTCGTAGCCCGCGACGTTCTTGATGACGCGCCCGCCGAAGGAGAGGTCTTCGCCCTTGCCGTTCACGACGCGCGTGCCGAGCACGAAGTCGCGCACCGAGCCCGCATAGGGGCGGCGCGGGCCGGAAAGGCCCGTAGCCACCGCGCCGCCGACGGTCGCGCCCACGCCGAAGTGCGGCGGATCGAAGGCGAGCATCTGGCGCTCGGCGGCCAGGGCGTCCTCGAGCTCGGCGATGCGCGTCCCGGCGCGCACCGTGACCACCAGCTCCTTGGGCTCGTAGGCGACGATGCCCGCGTAGGGCGCCATGTCGACGCTTTCTCCGCTGCAATCCTGGCCGTAGAAATCCTTGCTGCCGCCGCCACGGATGCGCAGCGCCGCCTTGCGCGCGGCGTGGTCGCGGAGGCGTTCGCAAAGCGCGACGATGAAGGACTCGTCCATCAGAAGCGCGGGATATCGGCGTGCGGCATGCGTCCCGCGCGCATGTGTGTTCCGCCCCATTCGGCGCAGCGCTTGAGCGTCGGCACGGCCTTGCCCGGGTTGAGGATCGAATCGGGATCGAAGGCGCGCTTCACGTCGTGGAAGGCGGCGAGCTCGGGCGCGCGGAACTGCACGCACATCTGGCGCAGCTTCTCGATGCCCACGCCGTGCTCGCCGGTGATGGTCCCGCCCACCGCGACGCACAGCTCCAGGATGCGTCCACCGAATTCCTCGCTCCTCTCGAGCTCGCCGGGCTTGCCGGCGTCGTAGAAGATGCACGGATGGATGTTGCCGTCGCCCGCGTGGAAGACGTTGCCCACGGTCATGCCGTACTCGGCGGAAAGGCGCGTGATCTCGGCGAGCACCTCGGGAAGGCAGCGGCGCGGGATGGTGCCGTCGATGGTGTAGTAGTCGGGCAGGATCGTGGCGAGCGCGGTGAAGGCGCCCTTGCGCGATTTCCACAGCCGCTCGCGCTCGACCGAGTCCGCGGCGACGCGCACTTCCGAGGCGCCGCAACGCGCGAGGATCGCGCTCACGGCTTCTAGCGCTTCCCCAGCCTCTTCCTTGCCGCCGTCCACCTCCGCGAGAAGGAGCGCCTCGGCGCCGGTCGGAAATCCCATCGCCATGAAGCGCTCGCACGCCTCGATCACGATGCGGTCCATCATCTCGAGCGCCGCGGGAATGATCCCCGCGCCGATGATCTCGCCCACGGCCTCGGCCGCCTGGCGCACGCTCGGGAAAGCGGCGAGCAGCGTCTCGGTGCGCTCCGGCAGCGGCAGGAGGCGCACGGTGACGCGCGTGATGACGCCGAGGTTGCCTTCGCTGCCCGTGAGGAGCGCGAGGAGATCGTAGCCGGGCGCGTCGAGGGCGAGGCTCCCGGCGTCGATCACGTCGCCGTCGGCGTCGATCGCGCGCACCGCGAGGAGGTTGTGCGTGGTGAGGCCGTACTTGAGGCAATGCACGCCGCCGGAATTCTCGGCCACGTTGCCGCCGATCGAGCAGATCGACTGGCTCGACGGATCCGGCGCGTAGAAAAGGCCGAGGTGCGCCACCGCTTCCGAAACCTGCAGGTTGCGCACGCCCGGCTCCACGGTCGCGGTGCGCGCCAGCGCATTCACTTCGTCGATGCGCCTCATCTTCGAGAGCACGAGGAGCACGCCGTCGCGATGGGGAATGGCGCCGCCCGAGATGCCGGTGCCCGCGCCCCTCGACACCACCGGCACGCCGAGCGCGTGGCACGCCTTCACCACCTGGCGAACCTGCGCTTCGTCGTCCGGAAGGACCGCGAGCATGGGCGTCTCGCGATGCGCGATGAAGGCGTCGGTCTCGAAGGGCTTCAGGCCCTCGTCGTCGGAAATCACCGTCATGGGCGGGCGGATCGCGCGCAGCGCCGCGAGCGCCTGGGAGCGCAAGCCTGCCTCTCCTGCTACTCCCTCTGCCTTGGGAGAGGCTCGGGGTGAGGGTGGCGGCCGGGCAGAGGGCGGCGCGTTCATCAGAAGCGCGGCAGGTCCGGGTGCGGCAGCGCCCCGCCCTTCACGCGCATCGCTCCGTACTCGGCGCAGCGGTGCAGCGTCGGCACCATCTTGCCGGGATTGAGCAGGCCCTCGGGATCGAACGCGGCCTTGACCGCGCGGAACTGCGCGAGCTCCGCGGGCCGGAACTGGCTGCACATCTGGTTGATCTTCTCGATGCCCACGCCGTGCTCGCCGGTGATGGTGCCGCCCACCTCGATGCACAGCTCGAGGATATCGGCGGCGAAGCGCTCGGTGGTCTCGAGCTCGCCGGGAATGTTGGCATCGTAGAGGATGAGGGGATGGAGGTTTCCGTCGCCCGCGTGGAACACGTTGGCGCAGCGCAGGCCGTAACGCGCCGACAGCTCCTCGGTGCGCTTCAACACTTTCGCGAGCGCTCCGCGCGGGATCGAGCCGTCGATGCAGTAATAGTCCGGCGAGATGCGGCCCACCGCGGGAAAGGCGGCCTTCCTCCCCGACCAGAAGCGCAGGCGCTCGGCGTCGCTGGAGGAGCAGCGAATGTCGGTGGCACCGCTCGAGCGCATGATCTCGATCACCTGCGCGATCTCGTGCGCCACCTCCTCGCGGCTGCCGTCGGATTCGGCGAGCAGGATCGCTTCGGCCTCGAGGTCGTAGCCCGCGTGCACGAAACCCTCGACCGCGCGCGTGGCGAGCTTGTCCATCATCTCGAGGCCCGCGGGCACGATGCCCGCGCCGATCACGCGCGCCACCGCCTCGCCCGCGCTCTCCACGTCGCCGAAGGAAGCCATCACGACCTGCGCGACCTCGGGTTTGGGCAGGAGCTTCACGGTCACCTCGAGGATCACGGCGAGGAGGCCTTCGGACCCCGTGATCGTGGCGAGGAGGTCGTAGCCGGGCGAATCGAGCGCTTCCGAGCCGAGATCGACGATGTCGCCTTCGACGGTGATGACGCGCACCTTCACGATGTTGTGCACCGTGAGCCCGTACTTGAGGCAGTGCACGCCGCCGGAATTCTCCGCGACGTTGCCGCCGATCGAGCACGCGATCTGGCTCGAGGGATCGGGCGCGTAGTAAAGGCCGAGGTGCGCCACGTGCTGGGAGATCTTGAGATTGGTGACGCCGGGCTGCACGCGCGCGATGCGCGCGAGCGGATCGACCGCGACCACGCGGTTGAACCTGGCGAGTGAAAGGAGAATTCCATCGGAAAGCGGCAGCGCGCCGCCCGACAATCCCGTTCCCGATCCGCGCGCGACCACCGGCGTCCCGGTGGCGCGCGCCACGGCGAGCACCGCGGCCACCTCGCTCTCGTCGGCGGGAATGGCCGCGAGGAGCGGCGTTTCGCGATAGGCGGACAGGCCGTCGCACTCGTAGGGCTTGAGCGCCTCGCGCTCGACCAGCACCGACTTGGCGGGCAACACGCGCGCGAGCTCGGCGGCGACCCGCGCCCGCTTCGCATCGTGAGAAACTTCGCGCACCGCGCTCATATCTTCGATTATCCCATGGACCCGAACGCCTATCTCGCGCTGGCCGCGCTCCTCGTCGTCGCCGGGCTCGTCGGCACCGTGCTGCCGGTCGTGCCCGGCGTGCTCCTCGTCTTCGGCGGCCTCTTCCTCGCGGCGTGGGCCGAGGGCTTCGCGCGCGTGGGCGTGGCCGGCATCACGGTGATCGGCATCCTCGCGGCGCTCGCGTTCGTCGCGGACTTCGTCGCGTCCCTGCTTGGCGCACGGCGCGTGGGCGCGAGCCCACGGGCGCTTCTCGGCGCGAGCCTGGGCGGCATCATCGGAGTCTTCTTCGGCATCCCGGGTCTCCTGCTGGGACCCTTCCTCGGCGCGGCGCTGGGCGAGCTATGGGCGCGCGGCGGACTCGCGCAGGCGGGCAAGGTCGGCATCGGCACGTGGCTGGGCCTCGTGGCCGCGGCGATCGCGAAGGTCGTCATCGCGTTCGCGATGATCGGGACCTTCCTCGCCTTCTACATCCTCAACGGCTGAGAATAATGGTGTCAGGTACGACTTTTCGAGGAGTGACCCCTTCAACGGAAAGTCGTACCTGACACCACTTTTCTCATCCACGCCATTGGCGCGCCGTCGTGTTCGATGCGCCGGAAGAGCTCCCAGCCGCGGCGCGTGAGGAAGCGCTCGATGCGGTTGGTGGCGGCGTAGAGGCAGGGATAGCCCAGCGCGCGGGCGCGCTCGGTGATGGCGGCGGCGAGCACGCGGTCCACGCCGCGGCCGCGGTACGGCGGCAGCACGAAGAATTGCCGCACCCAGGGAGTTTCCGGCATGGCGTCGTCGCCGAACCAGGGGCGCAGTGCGATGGTGCCGAGAACTCGCCCCTCCTCGCTCGCCGCGAGCACGATGGGCAACTCGCCCTCGGCTGCGCTTGCGAAGATCGCCTCGAGCTCGGCACGCGTCACGGTGCGCGTCCACTCCGGCCACTCCCGCTCGAAGCCGTCGGCCAGCTCGGCGACGAAGCGCGGGTGGCGGTCGAGGCGACCGACCGTGATCACGACATCACGGAAATCTGCTCGTTGGCCTTCTCGAGGCGCTCGACCAGCGTATTGAGGAAGCGCTCGTCGAAAAGGCGCCGGCACGAGAGCGACGCGGTGCGCAGGTCCTCCGCGCGGATCTTGAGGATGACGGCGTCGGAAGTGGTGGTGACCGTCGCGGAGCGATGCGGGTCGCCGGTCTTCGCGAGGTAGGACATCTCGCCGAAGCAGTCGCCCGCGGTCAGCACGCTCAGGGTCTTCTTGCCGCGCGTGACGCGCACATAGCCCCCGGCGAGGACGAAGAACGAATCGCCCTGGTCGCCTTCCTTGATGAGCGCGGAGTCGGGCTTGAACTTCGCCCACTTGCTGATCTTCAGCACCTCCCACAGCTCGTTCTCGGGAAAGTCCTTGAAGAAGGGCAGCGTGCGCATGAGGCTGAAGCGCTCGGTGTCCGACGGGTCGCGCTTCTCCTCGGCCTTATGCTCCTTCTTCCAGATTTCGGCCAGCGCCGCGCCGAACTCGTCCCACGTGGCGAAGCGCTTCGCGGGATCCTTCGCCATCGCCTTCATGACCACGGCGTCGAGCTCGGGTGAGATCCCCTGGCGGTGCGCCGAGGGCGACTCCGGATCGGTGTTCACGATCTGGTAGATGACGGAGAGCGTGTTGCCGCCGGAGAAAGGAAGCTTGCCGGCGAGGAGGTAGTACATCACCACGCCGAGCGCATAGATGTCGGTGAGATGCGAGGCCTGCGCCTGGCCGGTCACGAGCTCGGGCGACATGTACGCGGGCGAGCCCACGTTGGTGATGACGGTGCGATCGCTCACCTTGTTGATCGAAGCGCCGAAGTCGGCGATCTTGATCTCGGTGCCGTCGCTGTGCAGGATGTTGCCGGGCTTGATGTCGCGGTGGGTGAGCCCGAGCGTATGCGCGAAGGCAAGCGCGCGCACGCACTTGAAGCTGATCTCGGCCACGTCGCGCGTCTCGAGGAGCGCTTCGGGCTTGCAGAACTTCTCGAGAGTGCCGCCCTCGACGTACTCCATCACGATGTAGCTGTACTTGTCCTCGACCACCGCGTCGTAGATCTGCGTGATGTGCGGGTGGTTCAGCTTGCCGGCGAGCGCCGCCTCGTTGAGGAACATGCTCTTGTAGAACGCCTCGTCCTCCGAATGCTTGAGCGCCTCGGGGAACGACACTTTGATCGCGACCTTGCGCTTGTTGAAGGGGTCCTCGGCGAGATAGACCTTGCCGGTGGCGCCCTTGCCGAGCTCGCGCAGCAGCTGGTACTTGCCGACCGACTGCATGGTTCTCATACGCAACGCCCTCCGTCGACTTCGACGCACGTGCCGGTGATGAACTGCGCTTCGTCGGAAGCGAGGAAGAGCGCCGCGTTGGCGACGTCGAGCGGCCTGGAAAAACGCCCCATCGGAATGCCGGCGAGGAACTTCTTGCGGTTCTCCGGCGTGTCGGGCATGCCCATGAACATCTCGAGGAGCCCGGTCTCGCCGATCACGGGATTGATCACGTTCACGCGGATCTTGTCGGGCCCGAGCTCGGCGGCCATGGAGCGCGAGGTGACGATCGCCGCCCCCTTCGAGCCGTTGTACCAGGTGAGCCCCGGGCGCGGCCGCACGCCGGCGGTGGAGGCGATGGTGACGAAGCAGCCGCCGCCTTCCTTGCGGAAGTGCGGCACGGCGTGCCTCGCGGTGAGGAAGAGCGGCTTCACGTTCACCGCGTAGACGCGGTCGAACTCTTCCTCGCTCACTTCGAGCATCGGGCGGTTGCGGTGCGTGGTGCCGGCGTTGTTGACGATGATGTCCAGGCGCCCGAAGCGCGCGAGGCTCGACTGCACCAGCCCCGCGACCTGCGCGTCCTTGGAGACGTCGGCCACGTGCGCCGACGCTTCACCGCCCGCGGCGGCGATGTCGCTCGCGACGCGTTGGGCGGCTTCCCCCGCGATGTCGTTCACCACGACCCGGGCGCCCTCCTCGGCGAAGCGCCGTGCGATCGCCTCGCCGAACCCCGAGCCCGCGCCGGTGACGATCGCCACCTTGTTCTTGAGCCTCATGGGTCAGGATTATAGGGGCACTTCGGTCGGGCACAGGAGCAAAACCGGGGACAGACCCCAAACCAGGCAAGGGCGTAGACCGGGGTCTGTCCCCAAGAGACCGGTCAGAAGAGACCGGTTATCCGCCCATCGTCGTCCACATCGATGTTCACTGCCGAGGGCACTTTGGGCAGCCCCGGCATCGTCATGATGTCGCCGCAGATCATCACCACGAACTCCGCGCCGGCGGCCAGGCGCACCTCGCGCACGTTGACCACGTGCCCGGACGGCGCGCCGCGAAGCTGCGGATCCGTGGAGAACGAGTACTGGGTCTTCGCCACGCAGATCGGGTAGTGCCCGTAGCCCGACTCCTGCAGCTTCTTGATCTGCGCGCGCACCTTGGAGTCCGCGGTGATGTCGGACGCCCCGTAGATCTTGGTCGCGATCGCCTTCATTTTGTCCCAGAGCGTGTCCTTCTCGTCGTAGACGAACTTGAAGTCCGTCGGCTCGTCGCAGAGGCGCACGACCTCTTTGGCGACTTCGACGGCGCCCTTGCCGCCCTCGGCCCAGTGGCGCGCGAGGATCACCTTCGCCCCGTGGTGCGCCATCTTGTCCTGCAGCATCTTCACTTCGGCGTCGGTGTCCTCGGTGCGGTGGTTGATCGCCACCACGCACGGCAGGCCGTAGTTGTTGCGGATGTTGTTCACGTGCCGCTCGATGTTGGCGATGCCCTTGGCGAGCGCCTCGAGGTTCTCCTTGCCGAGCTCCTTCACCTCGATGCCGCCGTGGTACTTCAGCGCGCGGATGGTCGCCACCAGCACCACCGCCGCGGGCCTCAACCCCGCCTTGCGGCACTTGATGTCGACGAACTTCTCCGCGCCCAGGTCCGCGCCGAAGCCCGCTTCCGTCACCACGTAGTCGCCGAGCTTCAACGCGGTCTTGGTGGCGAGCACGGAATTGCAGCCGTGCGCGATGTTGGCGAAGGGACCGCCGTGGATGAACGCCGGCGAATGCTCGAGCGTCTGCACCAGGTTGGGCGCGAGCGCGTCCTTCAGCAGCGCCGCCATGGCGCCGTGGGTCTTCAGGTCCTTGGCGAGGATCGGCTTCTGGTCGCGCGTGTAGCCGCACACGATCTTGCCCAGGCGCTCCCTCAGGTCCTTGATGCTCATCGACAGGCAGAAGATCGCCATCACTTCGGAGGCGACCACGATGTCGAAGCCGTCCTCGCGCGGAAAGCCGTTGGCCGGGCCGCCGAGCGCCACCGTGATCTGGCGCAGGGCCCGGTCGTTCATGTCGAGCACGCGCTTCCACGCGATGCGGCGCACATCGAAGCCGAGCTCGTTGCCGTGGTTGATGTGGTTGTCGATCATCGCCGCGAGGAGATTGTTGGCGAGCTGGATCGCGTTGAAGTCGCCGGTGAAATGCAGGTTGATGTCTTCCATCGGCACCACCTGCGCGTAACCGCCGCCGGCGGCACCCCCCTTCATGCCGAACACCGGCCCCAGCGAGGGCTCGCGCAGGCAGATAACCGCCTTCTTGCCGATGTGGTTCAACGCGTCGCCCAGGCCCACCGTGGTGGTGGTCTTGCCCTCCCCGGCCGGCGTGGGGCTGATGGCGGTGACGAGGACCAGCTTGCCGTCGGGCTTGGCGCCCAGGGAATTCACGTACTCGAGCGAGATCTTCGCCTTGTAGTGGCCGAAGGGCGAGATGGCCGTGTCGGGAATGCCGAGCTTTTTGGCAATCTCGCCAATGGGTTTCATCTTCGCCTTCTGGGCGATTTCGATATCGCTGAGCATCGGGGGGTCCTTGCGGGTGGTTGTGCGGGTTTTGCGGCAGTATAGGAACCGGGCAAATTTCCCCACCTTGACGGCTGTCAATTCCTTCCCGTGCATCCCCACGAAAGCCTCATCCGCGAGTTCTATGCCCGCTTCGACGCACGCGACGCCGAGGGCATGGCTCGCTGCTACCACCCCGACATCGCGTTCAGCGATCCGGTGTTCCCGATGCTGAAGGGCGGCGAGGCGGGCGACATGTGGCGCATGTTGCTGTCACGGGCGGCGGATCTCGCGGTGACGCTCGACGCGGCGGCCGCGAGCGAGGCGGGCGGCACGGCACGCTGGACTGCGCGCTACACCTTCAGCCGCACCGGGCGCCCGGTGGTGAACCACGTGGCGGCAATGTTCGCCTTCCGCGACGGGCTGATCGTGCGCCACTACGACCGCTTCTCCTTCTGGCGCTGGGCGTCGCAGGCGCTCGGGCCCGCCGGCAGCCTCCTCGGCTGGTTCGCGCCGCTCAAGTGGAAGGTGCGCAAGGACGCGGCCCGGGGCCTCGCGCAGTTCCGGGCGCGCGCGGGCCGTTGAAGGCTTCGGGAGGCCTCTTCTGGGGCCTCATCGGCGTCGCGGCGTTCAGCCTCACCCTGCCCGCGACGCGGGCGGCCGTTGCCGCCCTCGATCCTTCCATGGTGGCCCTGGGACGCGCCCTCGGGGCCGCGCTTCTTGCGGCAATCGTTCTCGCGGTCACGCGCGCGCGCCTGCCGACTCGCGCGGAGTGGCGCCTCCTCGTGCCATCCGCCGCGGGGGTGGTTTTCGGATTTCCGCTCTTGACGACATGGGCGATGAAGTACGCGCCCGCGGCGCACGGCGCGGTGGTTCTCGCCATCCTGCCGCTCGCCACGGCGGCGGCGGGCGCGATCGTCGCGCATGAGCGTCCGAGCAGGGGATTCTGGATCGCCGCGCTGACGGGAAGCGCGGCAGTGGCGGCGTTCGCGCTGCGAGAAGGCGCGGGCACCCTGCATGCGGCCGACGCCGCGTTGCTCGCCGCGGTACTGTGCGCGGCGTTCGGCTATGCGTTCGGCGCGCGCGCGGCCGTGACTCTCGGCAGCTGGCAATCGATCTCGTGGTCGCTCATCCTGTGCCTGCCGCCGCTCCTGCCGATCGCTCCCCTCTTCATGCCGGACGATGCGAGCGCCGTGCCGGTGGGCGCGTGGCTGGGATTCGCCTATGTCGCGTTGGTCAGCCAATACCTCGGCTTCTTCGCGTGGTATCGCGGCCTCGCCATCGGCGGCATCGCGCGCGTGGGCCAATTGCAGCTGCTGCAACCGTTCATGACCATCGTCGCCTCCGCGATCCTCCTCGGCGAAGCGGTGAGCCTTTCGATGGTGGCCTTCGCCGTGATCGTGGTCGCGATCGTCGCGGTCGGCCGCGCGATGCCGGTCGCGCGCTAGCGAGACCCGCGCCCGAGCGTGGGCGTGCCGAAGAATTCGCGCACCAGGAAGTCCTCGAGGCCGTCGTTGTCCTCGCGGCGCGCCGAGAGGATCACGGTGCGCCCCAGGTAGTGCGACTCCCACTTGAAGTCGCCCTGGTAGTGCGAGCGGATCAGCTCGATCATGCGGCGCACGATGGCGCGGTCGATGTCGCCGCCCTGCCCCGCGTCCACCTCGATCACCTCGCGCCAGCGCTTTTCGGTGTCGGGGCGCCAGCCGTTGAAGGCGAATTCCGCGGTGCGCGTGCCCTTGCTGAGGATCTGGAACACGCCGCCCACGCCCTCGCCGGGGTCCTTCAGGTTGCGCTGGATGTTCGCCATCGCCACCTCGTTCTCGGTGGGCGGGCGCGTGCCGCGTGCCGCCGCGGCCTCGGCGGCGCGGCGCGCTTCGCGGCGCGCGTTGATCACGGCCATCATGTCCATGGGCGGCTCGGCCGGGCGCGCGGGCGTGGGTTCGGGGATCGGCAGGGGCGCCGGCTCGGGAACCGGCCGCACGAGCCTCTGGGCCTCGCGCTGGGGCGGCTTCGGCACGGTCGGCGGGCGCGCAACGACCTGGGGACTGGGGGCCTGGGCGGGCGCGCTGGGGGCCGCCTCGGCGGCCGCCTGCGACTCCACCAGGTGCACGGTCATCTCGGGCTGCGCCGAGCCGCTGAGGGTCTCCACGGGCCGCTGGCGCATGGGAATCGCGAAGAAGGCGAGGTGCGCGATGATCGACAGCACCGCGGCGACGTCGATGCGGCGGACCCTGATCACGATGTCCACGGGACGCTCCGCTACTTGCCGCGCAGGACGAGAATGTTTCCCGCCACCGAGACCGCGATGCCGGCCCATGTGAGGGCGTGCCATCGGAAGCCTTCGAAGGCCGCGGACACCACCAGAGCCACGATCGGCACCATGACGCCGATGTAGCCCGCGCGCGCCGCGCCCACGCGCTTCAACAGGGTGAGGTAGGCGCCGAAGGCGACGATCGAGCCCAGGATCGCGAGGTAGAGGAGCGAGAGCACGTAGGCGGGCGTGGCCTCGAATTCCAGGGGCTTGCCGAGCGCGAGCGCGACCGCGAGCGAGAAGAGCGCTCCGTAGAGCATCCCCCACGCCATGGATTGCCACAGCGGCAGGTGCTCGCGCTGGTTGCGCTGCGCGACCAGCGCGCCCAGCGCCGACACCACCACCGCGATCACCGTGAAAAGAGCGCCGCGCGCGGTGTCGCCATCGGCCTTCAAATGCGAGAACTCCGGCCAGAACACAAGGGCGATGCCGGCGATCCCGAGCATCGAGCCGGCGAGCACGCGCCGCGTCGCCGGCGTGGCGAAGAAGATCCGCACGCCGAGCATGCCGAGGAGCGGACTCGCCGAGTAGCCTACCGCCACCAGGCCCGAGACCACGTAGCGCTCCGCGTAGTACACGCAGATGTAGCTCACGCTGAACATCAGGACGCCGAACAGCGCGATCCACAGATGCTGGCGCGCGTTGTAGCGCAACGCCATGCCGCGCAGGCGGCAGTACGCGAAGATGAGGAGCGAGCCCAGCAGGAAGCGGTAGAACACGCTCGCCTCCGGGGCGACGCGCCCCAGCTGGAACTTGATCGCGAGCCAGGTCGATCCCCAGATGGAGACCGCCACGACGAAGAGCTGGAGGTTCCCCAAGTTACCGCGCCAGCCCGGCCTGGTCGAGGATGAACGCGTACGTGAAGGCGAGCTCCCTCAGCGCGTCGTAGCGTCCCGAAGCGCCTCCGTGCCCGGCTTCCATGATGGTCTTCAGCAGGAGCGGATTGGCGTCGGTCTTCACCGTGCGCAGCTTCGCCACGTACTTGGCGGCCTCCCAGAAGCCGACCTGGCTGTCGTTCAACGAGGTCTCCGCGAGCATCGCCGGATACGCGCGCCTCGCGAGATTGTCGTAGGGCGAGTACGAGCGCATGTACCGGTAGAAGCGCTTCTCGTTGGGGTCGCCCCATTCGAGGTACTCGCCGACGGTGAGGGGCAGCGACCGGTCGAGCATGGTGGTGAGGCAATCGACGAACGGCACCTGCGCCACCACCGCCTTGAAAAGATCGGGGCGCAGGTTGGCCACGGCGCCCACCAAGAGGCCGCCGGCGCTGCCGCCCTGGATCACCAGCCGGTCGGGTGCCGCGTAGCGCCGGCGCACCAGGGATTCGGCGCACGCGATGAAATCGGTGAAGGTGTTCTTCTTCGCGAGGAGCTTGCCGGCCTCGTACCAGAGCTTGCCGCGGTCGCCGCCGCCGCGCACGTGCGCGATCGCGAACATCATGCCGCGGTCGAGGAGCGAGATGCGCGCCGTGGAGAACCAGGGATCCATCGGGATGCCGTAGGAGCCGTAGCCGTAGAGGAGGAGCGGCTGCGCCGCCTTCGAGCGCAGCGACTTCTTGTAGACGAGCGAGATCGGCACGCGCGTGCCGTCGCGGGCCACCGCGGTGAGCGCCTCCGAGGCGTACGCGGCGGGATCGTAGGGCCCGAGCACGGGCTGGCGCTTGAGGAGCGTGCGCTTGCGCAGGCGCACGTCGTAGCGATACCACGAGCGCGGCGTGACCAGGCTCTCGTAGACGAAGCGCAGCTCGCGCGCGTCGTACTCGTGGTTGGCGCCGACGTGGGCCGAGTACACCGCCTCGTCGAACTCGAGCTCGTGGCTCCCGCCGGAAGCGAAGTCGGTGAATCGCAGGTGGATGAGGCCCTTGTCGCGTTCCGCCAGCACCCAGAAGTGGCGGAAGAGATGGATCTCCTCGAGCATCACCAGCGGCCGATGGGCGATCACCTGCTTCCAGTTGCGCTGCGCGGGGTCGGCCGCGCTCGTGCGCACCAGGCGGAAGTTGGCACCCTTGTCGTTGGTGCGGATGAAGAATTCGTCGCCGTGATGGTCGAGGTAGTACTCGTGGCCCGCGCGGCGCGGTTCGACCACGCTGAAATTGCCCTTCGGATCGTCGCTGCGCAGGATGCGCATCTCCGAGGTGTCCTTGCTATGCGAGCCGAATACGACGTAGTCGCCGCTCCTGGTGTCACCGACGCCGATGTCGAAGCGCTCGTCGGCCTCCTCGTAGACGAACGCCTCGGGGCCTTCGCCGAGCGTGCGGCGATGCAACCGGTAGCTGCGCTTGGTGGTCTCGTGCTCCTCCACGTAGAAGAGGGTCCGGTTGTCCGCGGCCCACGCGCTGGAGGTGACGCGCGCGGCGCTGTCGGGAAGGAGCTTGCCGCTCGCGAGGTCCTTCACGTGCAGCGTGTACTGGCGGTAGCCGGTGAAATCCACGGTGTAGGCGAGCTTCCCCGCGTCGGGGCTAATGTCCATCAGGCCGACGGAAGTGAACTTGTGGCCGCGCGCGAGCTCGTTCACGTCGAGGATCACTTCTTCGGGCGCGTGCATGTCGCCCTTGCGGCGGCAGTAGATCGGGTATTGCAGCCCCTCGACCTCGCGCTGGTAGTACCAGTAGCCGTGGCGCCGATACGGCACGCTCTCGTCGGTTTCCTTGATGCGCCCGAGGATCTCCTTGTAGAGCGTGTCGCGGAAGCCGGCGAGGGGCTTCATCACCGCCTCGGTGTAGCGGTTCTCGGCATTCAGGTATTCGACGACCGCGGGATCGGACTTGTCGCGCAGCCAGAAATAGGGGTCGACGCGCCGGTCGCCGAACCGGGTCATCGCCTTGGGCTTTCTCGCGGCGACGGGCGGTGCGAAAGGCTCGGGCATGGGGGAATTATACGGACGTCAACGCCCCGGCCCGCGCGCCGTTAATGTCGGTGTGCCCATGCACATGACCCTTCATCTCGATCAGGAGAACGACAATGAAAACCACCCTTCTCGCGGCGCTCTGCGCCACCCTCGCCCTGCCCGCCATGGCGCAGGTCAACACTCCGCGCGTCGATGAGCGCCAGGCCAACCAGGAAGCGCGCATCCAGCAGGGCGTGGCCTCCGGCCAGCTCACCCCCAGGGAAACCGCCAAGCTCGAAAAGGGCCAGGCGAAGGTGCAGGCCCTGGAAGACAAAGCCAAGGCCGACGGCAAGGTAACGCCCAAGGAGCGCGCCAAGCTCGCCAAGGCGCAGAACAAACAGAGCAAGAAGATCTACAAGGAGAAGCACGACAAGCAGGTGACCACCCCCAAGATCTGAGCGTCACAACGCTTCGCCAACCCCCGCGGCCGCCCCCCGGCCGCGGGATTTTTCCCATTGCGGCATCCTCGCGCGCGGCTCGGGTAAAATTGCGGTTCTCCCCGAGGTGCCCATGCTCGCGACCGCCCAGGTCCATCACCGCTCCAAGTCCGCCCTCTACGCCGAGCTCCTTTCGCAGGCGAGCGGGCTCTTCGAAGGCGAGCACGATTTCAACGCGAACGCCGCGAACCTCGCCGCCCTGATCTTCCATTCGCTGCCCGAGCTCAACTGGGCGGGCTTCTACTGGATGAAGGACGAGGGCCTGGTGCTGGGCCCCTTCCAGGGCAGGCCCGCGTGCGTGCGCATCGCCCTCGGCAAGGGCGTTTGCGGCACGGCCGCGCGCGAGCGGCGCACGATCGTCGTCGCGAACGTGAACGAGTTTCCCGGACACATCGCCTGCGACTCGGCCTCGCAAAGCGAAGTCGTCGTACCCCTGGTGCGCTTCGCAAGCGTGATCGGCGTGCTGGACCTGGACAGCCCCAGGCTCGCGCGCTTCGATGCCGAGGACGCGCGCGGCCTGGAGGCTCTGGCCGAGGTCTTTCTCAACGCCACCGACCTGGGAGACTGACGTGTCCTATATCGACGAATCCCTGGTCGAAGGCGAAACGCTCGTCCACCGCGCGCGCATCTCCTGGTGGTCGCAGTTTCCGCTCATCGTGCTGGGCCTGGTAACGCTGGTGATCGTGGTGGGCCTCGTCTTCCTCGTCATGGCGTGGATCCGCGTGCGCTCCACGGAGCTCGCCATCACCAACCGGCGCGTCATCGCGAAAAGCGGTTTCGTGAAGCGCCATACGGTCGAGATCAACTTGGACAAGGTCGAAGCCCTCAAGGTCGAGCAGGGCGTGTGGGGGCGCATGCTCAATTTCGGCACCATCTTCATCTCGGGGGCGGGCACCTCCGTGGCGCCGATCCGCGACATCGCCGACCCGCTCGTCTTCCGCCGCAAGTTCATGGAGGCGACCAACCGCCCCGTCGTCATGCCACGGCCGTGACCCTTCGTTCGCTGCTCGTCGACTTCAATTCCTATTTCGCCTCCGTGGAGCAGCAGGTCGAACCGCGGCTGCGCGGCAAGCCCCTGGGCGTGGTGCCGATGCTCGCCGACACCACGGTTTGCATCGCGGCGAGCGTGGAAGCCAAGACCTTCGGCGTGAAGACCGGCACCAAAGTGGCCGAGGCGCGCCGCCTCTGCCCCGGCATCGAGTTCGTGATCGCGCGCCACGAGATCTACATCGACTACCACCATCGCGCCGTTGCGGCGGTGGATTCCGTGGTGCCGGTGCGCGCGGTGCTCTCCATCGACGAGATGGATTGCGAGCTCACCGGGCGCTGGCGCGAGCCCGCGCGCGCGAAGGACATCGCACTCAAGGTGAAGTCGACCCTCGCCACGCAGATCGGCGAATACCTGCGCACCTCGATCGGCATCGGCCCCAACACCTTCATCGCCAAGACCGCCTCCGACATGGTGAAGCCCGACGGCCTGGTGATGATCGACGAGTCCGAGCTTCCCGACCGGCTCTTCGCGCTCGACGTGCGCGCGCTCTCTGGCGTGGGCAAGCAGATGGAGAAGCGCCTGGCGAAGCACGGCATCACGACGGTCGCCGACCTCGCGGCGAAATCGCGCGACGAGATGCATGCGATCTGGGGCGGCGTGGGCGGCGACATCATGTGGGGCCGCATCCGCGGCGAGGAGCAGCACGAGCGCGGCGCCGATACCCACTCCATCTCGCACTCGAGCGTGCTCGGGCCCGACCACCGCAATCCCGAGCATGCCTTCGCGGTGCTGAACCGGCTCACGCAGAAAGCCGCCATGCGGCTACGCAAGGCCGGCTACTACGCCGGGCGCCTTGGCGTCGACCTCAAGTATCTCGACGGCTCGCACTGGGCCGCGGAGATGCGCCTCGTCGACACGCAGGACACGGTCACCTTCCTGCACGCGCTCGACAAGCTGTGGGCCAAGCGCCCGAAGGACCGGCGCACCATCCTCAAGGTCGGGATGGCGTATTCGGATTTCGTCTCCGAAGCGGACCACAGCGGGTCCCTCTTCGCCTCCGAGGACAAGTCGAAGAGCCTCTACTCCACGCTCGACAAGCTGAACGCGCGCTTCGGCAAGCAGGCGGTCTACTTCGCGAGCGCCCACAAGGCGCGCGACCGCGGCGGGCTGCACATCGCCTTCAACCACATCCCCGACCCCGAGACCGACAAGTAAACCGTCACCGCCACGCAAGCGCCATGAAAGATAACGTCGTAGCGATCACCGGAGCGTCGAAGGGCATCGGCGCGGAGCTGGCGCGCCAGCTCGCGGCGAAGGGCGCCAAGCTGGTGCTCGCGGCGAGAAGCGAGAAGGAGCTGGAAGCGGTTGCGAAGGATTGCCGCGGCGCGGGCGCCTCGGTGGTGTGCGTGCGCGCCGACGTCGCGACCGAGCGCGATTGCCAGGCGATCGTGGCGGGCGCCGTGCTCGCCTTCGGGCGCCTCGACACCTTCGTCAACAACGCGGGTGTGAGCATGTGGGCGCGCTTCGAGGACATCGAGGACATGTCGATCCTCGAGCGCATCATGCAGGTGAACTACATGGGCGCCGTCTATTGCACGCGCCATGCGCTCCCGCACCTGCGCCAATCGCGCGGGCGCCTGGTCGCGATCGCGAGCCTCGCGGGGCTGGTCGGCGTGCCGACGCGTACCGGCTACAGCGCGAGCAAGCACGCCATGCGCGGCTTCTTCGATTCGCTGAGGATCGAGCTCGGCGGGAGCGGCGTCAGCGTCACCATGATCTACCCGGGCTTCGTGTCCACCGGCATCCGCGAGAACGCGAGCGGCCCGGACGGCAAGCCCATCGAGATAAGCCCGGTGAAGGAGGGCGAGGTGATGAGCGTGGAGGATTGCGCGCGCCGCGTCGTGAAGGCGATCGAGGGGCGCGAGCGCGAAGTGGTGATGACCGCGCGCGGTAAAATGGGCCTCTGGCTCAAGCTCGTAGCCCCGGCGCTCATCGACCGGCTCGCGAAGCGCGCCGTCGAACGGGGGCGTTGATGGATCTGTCGGTCTGGGTCACCTATTTCGTCGCCGCCATCATCCTGTCGCTCTCGCCGGGGCCGGGCGTCTTCTCGAGCATCTCGAGCGGGCTGCACCATGGTTTCCGCCTGGGCCTGTGGAACGGCGTCGGCATGCAGATTGCGAACGTGTTCTTCGTCGTGGTCGTGGCCTTCGGCCTGGGCACCATCCTCCTCGCCTCCGAAACGCTCTTCACCGCGGTGAAGTGGCTGGGCGTGATCTACCTCGTCTACCTCGGCGTCGTCACCTGGCGCGCGGCGCCGCGCGGCTTCGAGGAGGACCGCGACGACGAGGCGCACGCGCCGCGCGAAGTGTTCATGCGCGGCTTCTGGGTGAACGCCACCAACCCCAAGGGCATCATCTTCTTCGCCGCGATCCTGCCGCAGTTCATCGACGTGGCGAAGCCCCAGCTTGCCCAGTACGCGATCCTCGCGGCCACCACTTTCGCGGTGGACCTCGTCATCATGACGGGCTACACCGCGCTCGCGGCGAAGGTGCTGCGCGTGATGCGCGATCCGCGGCAACTGCGCTGGGTGAATCGCGGCATCGGCGGGGCTTTCGTCGCGGCCGGCGTGGCCCTGGCGGGCTTCCGGCGCGTGGTTTCCATCACCTAGATTTCCGGCGACACCCCTTTTCAACCAGGAGAAGAACATGACGATCAAGGTCGGCGACCGCCTTCCCGAAGGCACCGTGCAGGAATTCATCGAAGTGGAAGGCAACGGCTGCACCGTGGGCCCGAACACGTTCAAGGTGCAGGACCTGGTGAAGGGCAGGAAGATCGCGATCTTCGGGCTGCCCGGCGCCTTCACGCCGACCTGCTCCGCGAAGCACGTGCCGAGCTACCTCGACAACATGGACAAGCTGAAGGCGAAGGGCGTGGACGAGGTGTGGTGTCTCGCGGTGAACGATCCCTTCGTGATGGGTGCCTGGGCGCGCGACCAGAAGGCCAACGGCAAGATCCGCTTCATGGGCGACGGCAGCGCGGAATACACGAAGAAGCTGGGCCTGGAGCTGGATCTGAACGCGCGCGGCATGGGCATGCGTTGCCAGCGCTTCTCGATGCTGGTGGACGACGGGGTGGTGAAGACGCTCAACGTGGAGGCGCCCGGCAAGTTCGAGGTGTCCGACGGCGAGACCCTGGCGAAGCAGGCCTAGCGCCGGGAGCCCCCATGATCGTCGATTGCGACTCCCACCTGCGCGAAGGCTATTTCATGGATGAGGTGTACCGGCTGGAAGGGCGCTACGAGCGCTTCCGGCCGGTGAGGATGAACGACGGGCACTCGCACAAGACCAAGTTCGCGCATTCGCTCGATCCCATCAGCGCCCAGGGCCACGCCGCGCATCGGCATCCGTACATCTACGACCCGGCGATCAACTGGCGCGGCGGAGAGGTCGCCGCCCGGCAGGTGGGTGGCTACGACATGGCGCGCCGGCGCGAGGACATCGCCCGGGAAGGCATCGACAAGCAGCTCATCTTTCCCACGCAGATCACCATCGCCACCTCGAACCTGGGCGGCCTCGGGCGCGAGTGCGCGCGCCTCTTCAACGACTGGGTCGCGAACCTGGTGAAAGGCCACGAGGAGGTGTTCCTGCCCGTGGCCATGGCGCCGGCGGGGTGCCCCGAGGCCATGGCCGGCGAGCTTGGGCGCTGCGTGAAGGAGCTCGGCTTCAAGGCGGCGCACCTGGTGCCCTACTGCGGCACGCGCAACCTCGACGATCCCGCCTTCTTCCCGTATTACCAGGCCGCCGAGGAGTTGGGGGTGCCGCTCATGTGCCACCCGAACAGCAACGGCGAGCTCATCGACCGCTTCGACAACTTCTACAAGACCCACGTGCTCGGCCGCCCGACCAACAGCAGCGCGGCGCTGGTGGCACTGGTGCTGGGCGGGGTCTTCGAGAAATTCCCAAAGCTGCAAGTGGTGTTCTTCGAGTGCAGCACCGAGTGGCTGATCTACTGGATGCACCGCATGGACGACGACTGGGAATGGGCGCGGGACTTTCCGCAGATCTCCGCGTCGATGAAGATGGCGCCCTCGGAGTACATACGCCGCAACGTCTACACGACCTGCGAAGCCGACGAAGGCGATCTCGCGCGCGCCGTGACCGAGCTGGGCGAGGATCGCATCCTCATGGCGAGCGACTACCCGCACTTCGATTCGGAGTTCCCGCACACCGTGTCGACCTTGCGCGGGAGGAAGGACCTCGACCCCCGGCAGAAGGACAAGATCCTCGGCGAAAACGCCGCGCGGCTGTTGCATCTCTAGCGGCCGGCGTGCGCGCGTTGTCGCCGCGTTTCGTTTTCGTCCTAGTCCTCGTCCTCGGCTTCGCCGTCGCGACGGCGAGCCTGGCGGTCGAGCCCACGCCCGGTGTATCGGCGGTGGCGTCCTATCGGGGCGCCGATCGCACCGAGCGCCTCGCCGCGGCCGCGCGGGCGGAGGGCGAGCTCATGCTCTACTCGTCGCTCACGCAGGACGACCAGCTCAAGCTCGCCGCGGACTTCAAGCAGCGCTATGGAGTGACCGTGAAGTTCTGGCGCGGAAGCCAGGCGCACATCCTGCAGCGCGTGATCGGCGAGACGCGCGCGGGACGCTTCGAGTTCGACGTGCTCGAGACCAACGCGCCGCAGATCGAGGCGCTGGCGCGCGAAAAGCTCCTGCAGCGGATGAACTCACCGCATTTCGGCGAGGCCCTGCTGCCCGAGACCCTGCCTGCCCACGGCGAATGGGCGCCCGATCGCCTGAACTTGCTGGTCTACGCCTACAACACCAACGTCGTGGCGCCGGCCGACGTGCCGCGATCCTGGCAGGACCTGCTGGCACCGAAATGGAAGCGCCGCATCGGCATGGAGTCGACCAACGTCGAGTGGTTCGCGGCGGTGGTCGAATCGATGGGCCAGAAGCCCGGTCTCGACCTGTTCGCTCGCCTCGCCGAGAACGGCGTGGCGGTGCGCACCGGCCACAATCACGGCGCTGCGCTGGTGGCCGCCGGCGAAATCGCCCTCTTTCTCGGCATCTACAGCCACGACGCGGAGCGCATGAAGGCGAAGTCGGCGCCGGTCGACTGGTTCGTGCTGACCCCGGCCGTGGTGCTGCCCTCCGCGGTCGCCGTCTCGCGGCGCGCCCCGCACCCCAATGCGGCGGCGCTCTTCTACGACTACATGCTGAGCGAAGGCCAGCGCTTCTTCACGCAAGTCCACCGCGTGCCCTCGAGCCGCAGCTACGACACCCCGGTGCGCCGCCTGGTGCTGGAGCGCCGGCCCGTGAAGGTCGTGAACGCGCGCGAGGCCATCGACGACTATGAGAAGTGGCAGCGCCTGTACCAGCGCCTCGTGGTCGACCGCTCGCAGCACTGACTAGGGAAGCGGCAAGGCCGCGTACCATTTCGCGAAGGCGTGCCACCCCGGTTGGTCGGGCAGAAAGAACGTCGGGATTTCCGCGACGATGAAGATCGCCAGCATCCGCGGGAATACGCTCACGTTCGATCCAAGTCTGCGGTCGCGCATCCAGAGGAAGGCGAGGATCGCGTCGATCAGCGTGTAAGTGATCGCCTGCATGAGTGGCGGCTCGATGCCGCCCCAGATATAGAGCAGCCGCGCGACGATCGGATCCAACAGCGTGAGCGCGGTGCAAACCATGTAGCGCGCGTGCACGGCCGCGGATTTGCGGTGGCGGATCGCCTGCGTGTAGGCGACCACGAATAGCGCGAGCAGCGCGAGCTGCACGTAGAGGAAATAGAGCTGGTCGGGCGGATAGGCCTGGGTGAGCCGGTAGTGCGCGAGGAGCAGCGTCGAGACCACGACCAGCGGCGCGAGCGCGTAGGAAGCCTTGCCCAGTTGGCGATGCAGCTTCCACTGGCCGGCGCGAATGAGCCCCGGCTGGGCGATCAGCATGGCGCTCCAGAGGAGCATCGCAAGGCCATGCAGGTGGACGTGGAAATCCGCCTCGACCTTCTCGGCATGGAGATAGGAAGGCCAGAAAGCGGGCACGGCGAGGAGCACCAGCAACGCGAAGAAGGGAGCCGCGTTGCGATAGCCGGCGGGGCCGCCGGCGCGCGCCGCGCTCAATGGCTTCCCAGCCAGAGCACGATGAAGAAGAAGATGATGACGCCGATCACCAGGAGCGTGACGCGTTGCCACGAGAGCGGGCTCTCGCCAGCGACCTCGCCCGTCTGCCCGTTCACGAGGAACCGGTAGGTCTTGTCGCGGAAGCGGTAGGCCGAGATCCACACCGGCAGCAGCACGTGCTTGAAGCGTGTCTCGCTGTAGGCGGTCGAGATGTCGTGCACGCGCTGCTGGTCGCCGCCGATGTCCTTCCTCACCAGCGAATAGATGCGAGCGTCGATCTGCTTCTTGGCGATCGGGAAAGCGTCCTTCAGGCCGATCTGGTAGGCCTCGGCGCGAAATCCGCTCACGAATTCCGGCTGGTACGGCACCAGGCCTTCCTTGAGGTTCCACTCCATCGTCGCCCCGCGCAGCTCGCTCGGCAGCGACTGCGACGCGAGCACCAGCACGTCGTCGTGGAAGCAGTCGACATGGCCCGACGCGGGACTCCACTTCGTCTGCTGCACGCGGCGCGTCTCGCTGACCGATTCGCCCGCGGAATTGCGCGTAGTGTAGCTTTCGTTGGTGTAGTAGCTGTCGCCGCGCTCGCCGCGATAGTCGCTCGAGGTGCGGCAGTCGTAGGTCCAGAACGGGATGTAGGTACCGGTCACCCCGGCGTCGCTCTGCGCGTAGCGCTTGAGCTCGCCGGGGGCGAGCCACAGCCCCTTCACCCAGCGGCGGAACTCGTCCTGCGCGCGCCTGCGGTCCACCTTGAAGGGGATGAGCGACTTGGGCTTGATGCGGCGGTTGGCGTAGCCCTTCGAGACGATCGCCGCGCCGCAGAAGGCGCACTGCCCGGCGAACAGGCTCGCGCCCAGGTTCTGTTCCGCGCCGCATTTCTCGCAGCGCACGTGCTCCTCCTCGAAGGTCTCCTGCCGGCCCTCGAGGGCCTTGAGGTAGATCTCGAAATCGAGCTCCTCGATGCGCGCGTCGTCCGCGGCGATCTCGTTCTGAGTGCCGCAGAACTCGCACTTGAGGTTGCGTGTGCCGGGCGCGAACGAGAGCTTCGCCCCGCAGCCGGTGCAGGGGAAGGTCTTGATGAAAGCGGCGGGGCCGTCATCCCGGCCGAGGCCCGGATCCAGTGGGGCCGCGTCCGGAGCCTGCCCCCGAGCGCCTTCGTCGGGGGCCGGGGTAACGCTCACGACGGGATCGGCGGCGGAACGTTCGCGAAGAGCGCTGCCAGTTCGGGGACCTCGCCCGCCTTCGTCCATTGCGCCATGCCGTTCTTCCACACCAGCGTATTGCGCGTGAGCTGCCCCGAGGCGGCCTGGCCCTGGAGCGCTCCGACGTCGAAGGGCCCGCTCTGGCTCTGGCCGACCGCGACGTGAAACGCAGCGCCGCCCGGAACCGGCGGCGGCGCGGCTCCGCCCGCCATGCCCGCGGCGCTCGACATGTTGTTCATCATCTGCGCGCCCATGGCGATCCCGGCGCCCAGGCCGACGCCCGCGCCGGCGGCGCCACCCGGATTGTTGGCGGCATCGCGAATCGAGGACGCCGTTTCGTACTGCGTGTAGGCCTGCATGTTGCCCACGGCGGCGATGGCCCCGCGCTTGTCGATCGCCTTCTCGACCTCTTCCGGAAGGCCCACGTCCTGGACCTGCACTTCGCAAAGCTCCAGGCCGAGCGCCTCGAAGTCCGGCGCGAGGCGTTCGCGCAGCTTCGTGCCCATCTCGAAGACCTTCGCTTCCATCTCGATCGCGGGGATGCCGAGCTCGGGCATGAGCTCCTTGATGCGCAGCCCGATCTTGCCGCGCAGGTTCGCCTGGATGTCGTCGGTGGTGAAGCGCGCGTCGGTGCCCACCAGGTCGCGGATCACGATGCCGGCGTCCTTGGCGCGCACCGCGTAGATGCCGAAGGCGGTCACGCGCACCATGCCGAAATCCTTGTCGCGCATCATCACCGGCCCCGGGGTGCCCCACTTGAGGTCGGTGAACTTGCGCGTCGAGATGAAGTACGCCTCGGCCTTGAAGGGGCTGTTGAAGCCGTACTTCCAGCCGCGCAGCGTCGCCAGGATCGGCATGTTCTGCGTGGTGAGCTCGTAGGTGCCGGGCTTGTAGACGTCGGCGAGCTTGCCCTCGTTGATGAAGGCGGCCATCTGGCCCTCGCGCACGACGAGCCGCGCGCCGTACTTGATCTCGTTCTGGTAACGCTCGAATCGGTAGGCGAGAGTGTCCTTCGAGTCGTCGAGCCATTCGACGATGTCGACCAATTCACCCATCAACTTGTCCCAGAGGGCCATGTTCTCTCCTTGCAGGTTCGGCGAACGGGTTAAGGTACCCTTAGACGCTGCCCAACACAACGGTGGATTCCGCGAGTGCCGATCACCCTTTCTGCTCTGAACGTTTACCCCGTGAAGGGCCTCAAGGGGATCGCGCTCACCGAGGCCAATGCGACCGGGCGCGGCCTCGAGCACGACCGGCGCTGGATGGTGATGGGGCCGGCGGGCGAGATGCTCACCCAGCGTGAATATCCGCGGATGGCGACGGTCTGGACCGAGCTCGGCGCCGATGCGCTCACCCTTTCGGCGCCCGACGTCTCGAGCGTCGATGTGCCGCTCGTGGCCCCGCCCGGGCCCGCCGTGCGCGCCGAGGTCTGGGGCAACCCGGTGGACGCGGTGGCGGCGTCCACCGATGCGGATCGCTGGCTCTCGGAATACCTCGGCCTCGCCTGCCGCCTGCTCTACATGCCCGAGAGCTCGCGGCGCTACTCCAATCGCCGCTACGCGGGTGGCGACAAGCTGGTGGGGTTCGCCGACGGATTCGCCTATCTGCTCACCGGCGAGGCGTCGCTCGGGGAACTGAATGCGCGCCTCCTCGCGCGAGACCACCCGGCGCTTCCCATGAACCGCTTCCGTCCCAACCTGGTGGTATCCGGGAGCGAGCCCTTCGCCGAGGACGGCTGGGACGAGATCCGCGTCGGCGACGCGGTGCTGAAGAGCGTCAAGCCGTGCGGGCGCTGCCAGGTGACGACCACCGATCAGTCCACGGGCGAAGTGAAGGGGCCGGAGCCGCTCGCCACGCTCTCGACCTTTCGCGACAGCAAGGAGTTCGGTGTGATGTTCGGCATGAACCTCGTCACGCTGAAGCCCGGACGCGTTCGCGTCGGCGACACCGTCAAATTAAGTCGTACCTGACACGACTTTTTAAGTCGTACCTGACACGACTTTTTGGGGCTTGAGGAGGAAGGCGGCGAGCGCCGGCAGCAGGAAAAGCGCGCCCAGCATGTTCAGGAAGAACATGAAGGCGAGGAGGATGCCCATGTCGGCCTGGAACTTGAGCGCCGACAGGGCCCAGGTGCCCACGCCGATCGTCATCGTGACGGCGGTGAAGACCATCGCCGTGCCGCGCTCGTTCAGCGCCCCGTAGAAGGCGGCGGCGAGCTCCTTGCCCTCCTCGAGGTGCGCCTCGATCCGGTCGTAGAGGTAGATGCCGTAGTCGACGCCCACGCCCACGCCGAGAGCGATCACCGGCAGCGTCGACACCTTGAGGCCGATGCCGAGCGTGGGCATGAGCGCCTCGCACAGCACCGAGACGATCGCGAGCGGGATGAGGATGCAGAGCGTGGCGCGCAGGCTCCTGAAGGTGATCATGCACATCACCGCGAGCGCGCCGAAGATCGCGAAATTCATCTCCCAGCGCGCCTTGTCCACCGCCTCGTTGGTGGCCGCCATCACGCCCACGTTGCCGGTGGCGAGCTTGAACGCCACCTTGTCGCTCGGGTTCGCGGCGGAGAACTTCTTCACCTCGGCGATGAGGCGCGCGATCGTCTCGCCCTGCTGGTCGGTGGTGTTCACCAGCACCTGCATCGCGCTGCAGTCGGGGTTGAGGAGCCCCGTCGAGGTGTCGATCGGCGTCACCGACTGTGCCATCACCTGCGGGTCGCGCGGCAGCGCACGCCATTTGATGTTGCCCTCATTGAAGCCCGCGTTCACCATCTTGGCGAGGCCCGGCAGCGAAATCACCGACTGCGTTCCCGGCACGTTCTGCATGTACCAGTCGAAGCGCTCGATCAAACTCATTACGTCGTACTGGGTGCAGGCGCCCTGCACGTTCATGGTCTGCGCCACCACGCCCAGGGTATTCACGCCGATCGCGAACTTCTCCACGATCTTCGCGTTGTCGAGGTTGTAGCGCGAATCGGGCCGCAGCTCCGGCACGCCGATGCCGTAGTCGCCGACCTTCAACTGGTGCGCCTGGTACAGGCCCAGCGCGAGGATTGCGAGCGCGATCGCGATGATGACGGTGGCGCGCTTCCTTGCCACGCACTGCGAGGCCGCGTGCCAGATGCGGTGCGCCTTGCTCTCCTGGTAGGCCTCCTTCTGCGCCGCCGTCTTCGAGAGCGTGAGGTGCGAGAGCATGATCGGCAGCAGCATCTTGTTGGTGATGATCATCCACGCCACGCCCAGCGAAGCGGTGATGCCGAGCTCGCGCACGATGTCGATCGGGATCAGCATGATCACCGCGAAGCCGAGCACGTTGGTGAGCAGCGCCAGCGTGCCGGGAATGAAGAGCTTGGCGAACGAGCGCTTCGCCGCGGTCAGGCTGTCGACGCCCGACACCACCTCGCGCTCCCAGGTCTTGGTCATCTGCACCGCGTGCGATACGCCGATCGAGAAGATGAGGAAGGGGACGAGGATCGAGAGCGGATCGATGCCGAAGCCGAGGATGGGGAGCGTTCCCAGCAGCCACAGCACCGGCATCATCGCCACGGCGAGGGCCACCAGGGTGAGCTTCACGTCCTTCACGAACCACAGCATGAGCGCCGCGGTGATCACGAAGGCGATGCCGAAGAACACGATCACGCCGCGCGCTCCGTCGCGGATGTCGCCGATCGCCTTGGCGAAGCCGATGATGTGCACGCTGTGCCGGTCGCTCGAATACTTGGCGCGCAGCTCCTCGAGCTTGGCGGCGACGTCGAAGTAGTTGAGGCGCCTGGCGGTCTGCGGGTCGATCTCGAGGAGTCCCGCGCTCACCAGCGCGCCGCTGAAATCGGTGGCCACGGTGCGCCCCACCTCCGTGGACTTGTTCACGTTGCCGCGCACGGTGGCGAGGTCCGCGTCGCTGCCCTGGAAAGTGGCCGGGATCACGTTGCCGCCGGCGAAGCCCTCCTCGATCACCTCGATGAAGCGCGTGTTGGGCGTGAACAGCGACTTCACCGACGGCCGGTCGACGCCGTTCAGCAGGAACACGTCGTCGGTGAGGCCCTTCAGCTTCGCCATGTACTCCTTGTTGAAGATGTCGCCGTCCTTCTGCACCAGCGCGATCGCCACGCGATTGGCGCCGCCGAACACCTTCTCGTACTCGCGGTAGACCTGCATGTACGGGTGTTTCAACGGCACCATCTTGTTGAAGCCCGCGTCCACGACGAGCCGCGAGGCCGATGCCGCGAACAGCACGGTGAGGATGGCGAAGACGACGAGCCACGCCTTGCGGTAATCGAACACCAGCACCGAGACCGCCTGGATCAGCCCCTTGAGGCTCATTTGCGCGCCACCGGGAGCTTCACCTCGCGAGCGCCCGCTTCTCCCAGGAGCAGGATCGAATTCTCGGCGCCCAGCACCGGCTTCGAGAACGCCTTCGTCGTCCCGGTCGTGATGGGGACGAACGACTGACCGTTGTCGCGGCTCACGAGCGCGGTGCCCGCCGATCCGGCGATGATCACCGAGCCGTCGGGAAGCTTCTCGGCGCCGATGAGGGTCGCGGTCGACGCGTTATCCACCTGCTTCCAGGTCTTGCCCTTGTCGGCGGAGCGGTAGATGCGCCCGCGCATGCCGAACGCGACGACGGCGCCGTCGTCGGTCACCACCGCGCCGAAGAACGAGCCCTTGTAGGGAGACGGGTTCGGCGTCCAGCTCTTGCCCCAGTCGCCCGAGGTGAGAATGGTGCCGGTCTCGCCGAGGATGAGGAGGTTGCCCGCGCCGAGCTCGAGGATCGCGTTCAAGTGTTTGTCGTCGGCGATGATCTTGCGCGCGCTCCACGTAGCGCCCTTGTCGACGCTCTCGTAGTACGCGCCGTAAGCGCCGACCGCGACGGCGAAGTCCTTCTTCACGAAGAGCACGTCGAGCAGCGGCCGGCCGTCGGCGGGCGCGGAGAAGCGCTGCGTCCACGTCTCGCCGCCGTCGGCGGTGGTGAGGATCGCCGAGTCGTGCCCCACCGCGATGCCGAGCTGGTCGTCGAGGAAATCGACGGCGGTGAGGAGCGGCGCCGCCGGCGCCTTGGCGCGGCGCCACGTGGCACCGCGATCGTCGGTGATCACGATGTAGCCGCGATCGCCGACGGCGACGATGCGGTTGCCGAAGCGCTCCGCGTCCACCAGCAGCAGGCGCTGCATGGTGGTGGCGCGCAAGGGCCCCGCCGCCGGGAGATTGTCCGGCGCCGCCCACGCGCAAAAAAGAATGCCGCAGCCCAGGGCTGCGGCACCGAGGAGTTTCCTCATGGCCGCTCGGGAACTCGCCTCTTAGCGCGTCCCCGTGCCGCGCAGGTTGTTGGGCGTGTAGTCGCCCGGCGTGCGCTTGATCGGCTCGTAGATGAGCTTTTCCTCGTTGCGCAGGCCCATCGCGATGTAGCGCCCCGACTGCAGGTCGTTGTGGACCTCGAGCGTGCCGAAGAACATCGGCACGTTGTACCAGTTCTCGTTGTTGAATTCCGCGGTGCGCCACAAGTCGCCGCGGCCGTCGTACTTGTCGATGAGGAGGATCGCCCAGCTGTCCTCGTCGATGTAGAAGGTGCGGCGTGCGTAGATGTGGCTGGTGCCCGCCTTCAGCGTCGAATCCACCACCCACACGCGATGCAGCTCATAGCGCGCGAGGTCCTGGTTGATGTGGCCGGCCTTGAGGACATCGGCGTACTTGAGCTTCGGATCCGAGAGCTTGTACGAGTTGTACGGAACGTACATCTCGCGCTTGCCGACCAGCTTCCAGTCGTAGCGGTCGGTGGCCCCGTTGAACATGCCGAAGTCGTCGTTGGTGCGCAACCCGTCGGCCGCCGTTCCCGGGTTGTCGTAGGCGACGTTGGGCGCGAGACGCACGCGCCGCTGGCCGGGGTTGTAAGTCCACGCCGAGCGCGGCTCCTTCGCCTGGTCCACGGTCTCGTGCACCAGCAGGATCTGGCCCGCGAGGCGCGCCGGCGCCGTGGTCGCCTGCAGATAGTTCAGCTTCTTGTTGGCCTCGCGCTGCGGCACCGGCTTGGAGCAGTTGCCGTACGAGAAGTCGTACTCGTACTCGAACTTCACCAGCGCGTAGTCGCCGGTGCGCGTGACCGCGGCCTGCGCCCAGTTCTGCGCGAAGGTGTCGCCGGAGTAGCGCAGCAGCGTGTTCCAGATCGCCTCGTTGCCGTCCTTCGGGATCGGGAAGGGAATGCCGCCGCTGCAGCCGGTGACGCCGTTGCCGCCCGCGGAGAGCTTCGCCTTGGCGGCGCACTCCTTGGTCTCGGCGTAGTGGCACGCCGGGAACGAAGCGCTGCGCCGCGTCGGATACACGACCATCTTGTAGTCGGGGTACTTCTTGATCATCGCGATCTCGCCCGGCGACAGGTTGTCCTTGTACTTGTCGACGTTCGACTGGTCGATGGTGAAGAGCGCCTTGTCCGCGCTGAACGGATCCGGGTAGTTGCCGCCCGGCTTGTATCCGGCGGCGACGCGCGTGACACCACCGTCCCACGCGGGGATGGTGCCGGCGGCATTGCCGGCCTTCTCCGCGCCGACCGGCGTGAGCGTGGTGCCGAGCTTGCCCACGTCGGCCGCGGAAAGCTCGGCCACGGCGGGCATGGCGAGGGCGGCGCCGACAGCGAGCGCGGCCCAGGACGTCTTGGAATTGACCGACATGTTCGTTTCTCCTCGTCGTTATCTTGGTTGAGTCATGGGCCTAGAACGAGTAGCTCACGCTCACTGAATAGAAATCGCGGTCCTTCAATGGGTTCGCGCTGGAGCAGAAGCTCGCGGGCTGGGTCGGCGGGACGCCCGAGACGTCGGTGCCGCAATACGTGCGGCCGCCGAAGAAGCTCGTGTACTGCATGTCCACGACCCACTTGCGCTGGTAGTCCCACGACAGGCCGAGCGACGCGGACTTGGTGTCCTGGTTGAAGTTGGGACCCACGCCGTGCACGTCGTGCGTGAAGGCCGCGCGCGGCGTGAGCGTTCCGCCGAAGAGCGCGTTGGCATAATCCATGCGCGCCGCGAGTCGATAGCCCCACGAGAACTGCGTCGCGAAGCCGTCGGTCTGCATCGACCCGCCGGACGTGAGCAGGGCGCCGAAGGCCGTGGCCGGAAGGTAAGCGCCGGGACCGTTGAACTTCACGTTCGTGGGCATGTTGTGGATGTAGTTCATTCCCACTTCACCCACGAGCACGAGCTGCTCCGCGGCGAGGAAGCTCGGCATGGACTTGGTCGCCGTGACCTGCGCCTGGCTCATCTTGAGGCGCTGGTAGCCCTGCAGGTAGGTGCGCGCGGGCACGAGCGCCGCGGCCGTGGCGCCCGTGGGCGCGCCGGGAATCTGCACGAACCCGGTGATCGTGTTCGGCAGGCCCAGGGTCGCGAGGATCAGCTCCGCCGTCGAATACTGCACCGGCACGTTGGGGCGATACGAGTATTCGCCCTGCAGCGCGACGCCGGCAGGAGCCTGCGTGTTGAAGCTCAGGCCGAAGAGCCGGATGTTTTCCGGATACTCCGCGAAATACGTGGCCGTGCCGTTCTGCGCCGCGTTGAGCGGTCCGCCGGTGACGATCGAGGTGAGCGTATTCGACGAAGTCGCCGGGCTGCCCGTCACCGAAGAGAAGAGCGGCACGCGGCTGTGGTAGTTCATGTAGTACACGCCGAACTCTGTGTTGTTGAACTCGTGCGCGAGATAGCGGAATGCGACGCCGTATTGGCCGCTGTCGCTCGGGTTGCGGTCCGCCGAGCGCGGCGCCCAGACCGAAGCGGCCGGATTGAAGGGGCCGTAGAGCGCTTGCGCGGGACCGCCGGCGCCGGGCGTGGCGAGCGGAATCGGGTTCGACGGCGCGAAGTGCTGGTCCTGGCGCCGGCCGAAAGTGACGATCGCGCGATCCGCATCGTCGGAGATCGAGTCGTTGTTCGAGAAGTAGGAACCGCGCGGGTCGATGCGCGTCTTGTCCCAGTTGGTGAGGTAGAAGCCCTCGACCGCCGCCGCCCTGGAGAGCTCGAGGCTCGACCAGATGCCCGTGGTGGGAATGAGGCCTTCCTTCAGCTCGGAGCCGGGGATGCGCAGCTTCGACACGTCGATCGGGTTGATCACGTTGATGCCGTTGCCGATGAACGTGCTCTCGCCCCAGCTGATCACCTGGCGCCCGGCGCGCATGCGAAGCGTGTGGCCCATGGGATCGAAGGCGGCGCTCACGAAGCCGTCCAGCCCGACGACACCCTTGCCGAGGCGGTCGCGGCCCGTGGGGCCGAGCTTGTTGCTGTCGTGCAAGTCGAAGTCGTAGAACGCGAGGCCGCGGCCGAAGAAGCCGAAGTTGCGCCACTTGAGCTCGACGTCGGTCGTCGCCTTGATCACGTTGGCGAACGCCTTGTTCTTGTTGAAGTTGAGGTCGCCGTCATCCTCGTTCACCGAGCGCGACGTGCCGCCGTTGGCGATGCCGATGAGTGCCGGGTCCCGGTCGTCCGCGCGCATCGCGATGCCGTAGGTGAGGGTGGTGTCGACGCTGGCCTTGAGGCCATTGTCGAATTCGAACTGCAGGGCGAATGCGGGTGCGGCACCGAGTAGCGCGATTGCGAGCGCCAGCGGCTTCACGGCGGGGCGGAAAGCTTTCATGGAGCGGTTCTCCTCTCTGGTTTCGTTATTGTTCGATGCTGCGAGGCTGCGTTTGGCGGCTATTCTGGCATTTATCCGATCGACTCGAAAAGGCCCGCGGCTCCCATCCCCGTGCCGATGCACATGGTGACCATCCCGTAGCGTCCGCCGGTGCGCTTCAGGCCGTGCACGAGGGTCGCCGTGCGCACGGCGCCGGTGGCGCCCAGCGGGTGTCCCAGGGCGATGGCGCCGCCCTGCGGATTGACCTTCGAGGCATCGAGGCCGAGGTCCTTCACGACCGCGAGCGCCTGCGCGGCGAACGCCTCGTTCAGCTCGATCCAGTCGAGGTCGTCCTGCTTCACGCCGGCCTGGGCGAGCACCTTTGGAATCGCCTTGATGGGGCCGATGCCCATGATCTCGGGCGGCACGCCGGCCACGGCGAAGCTCACGAAGCGCGCCAGCGGCTGCACGTTGTACTTCTTCAGCGCGCGCTCGCTCATCAGGATCACGGCGGCGGCGCCGTCGGACATCTGCGAGCTGTTGCCGGCGGTGACGCTGCCGCGCGCGGCGAACACGGTCTTCAGCTTGGCGAGGGACTCGAGGCTCGAATCGGGGCGCGGACCCTCGTCGGTGTCGGCGATTTTGGTGCGGTGCACCACCGCGCCCCTGGCGAGGTCGGGCGCGGCGCTCTCGACCTCATAGGGAAGGATCTCTTCCTTGAAGCCGCCGACGGCGATCGCCTTGGTGGCCTTCTGGTGGCTCGCCACGGCGAAGGCGTCCTGCTCCTCGCGCGTGACTTTCCATTGCTTGGCGACGTTCTCTGCCGTGATGCCCATGCCGTAGGCGATCGCGACGTTCTCGTTATTCCGGAAGACGGCGTCGTTCAGCGCGATCTTGTTGCCCATCATCGGCACCATCGACATGGACTCGGTGCCCGCGGCGATCACCACGTCGTCGTCGCCGGTGCGGATGCGGTCCGCGGCAAGCGCGACCGCTTGGACTCCCGAGGAGCAGAAGCGGTTGATGGTCATCGCCGGCACGCTATCCGGCAGCCCGGCGAGAAGGACCGCGATGCGCGCCACGTTCATGCCCTGCTCCGCCTCCGGCATCGCGCAGCCGACGATCACGTCGGCGATGTCGTGGGGATCGAGCCCCGGCACTTGCGCCATCACGCCCTTCAAGACATGCGCGAGCATGTCGTCGGGGCGAACATTCCTGAACATGCCGCGCGGCGCCTTGCCCACCGGCGTGCGCACCGCGGCGACGATGTAGGCGTCCTGGATTTGTCGGGTCATGGCATTTTCCTCGGAAGTTCAGCGGCGCATTTCCAACCGGCCACCGCGGGGGCGAGCTCCTGCGGGCGCACCTCGCGTCCCAGCAGCGTCGAATAGGCCTCCGCAGTGTCCGCGTAGGCGGCAAGCACGTTCACTTCCTGCAACCGATGGCCGGAACGCTCGCACCATCCCGAAGTTGCTTGCCAGCGCGAATGCGCCGGCGAGAGCTCGCGCAGGCGAAACTCGGCCATCCGCGCCACCGTCTCCCTGCCCCGAGCGCCGGACCAGGCGTGCAGCGTGAGCACCTCGAGCCTCACGCGCCAAGTTTCCCAGGCGGAAGGGCGGCGCTGTTGCTGCTTCAGGTACTGCGTGACCGTCGCGTCGACCGAGCCCGCGTCGTTCAGGAGCCTCTGACCGGGCCACCTCTCTTCGGCGAGGTAATCCGTGTAGACACGGTCTGCGTAGATATTGCCAAGCCTCATGTACTGGCGCTGCGATGCGTCCCATCCCCAGCGCGCGCCGAAATGGAACACGAATAGCAGCAGCAACGCACCCGCGACGAGCGGCGCCCACGGATGCCAGCGCAGCTTCGGCGACGGCTGCAGGTAGCGGCGGAATGCGTTCAGTCGCATCTCCATGTCAGCCTCTAGTTCCTCAAGGGCTTGCCGGTCTTTAGCATGTGCTCGATGCGTTCCTGAGTCTTCGGCGTCTTGGCCAGGGCCACGAAATTGCGCCGCTCGAGGTCGAGGAGCCACTTCTCGTCCACCATGCTCCCGGGCTCGACCTCGCCGCCACAGAGAACCTCCGCGATCCGCGAGGAGATTTCGTAGTCGTGCTCCGAGATGAAGCCGCCCTCCTTCATGTTGACAAGCAGCATCTTGAGCGTCGCGATGCCGGTATTGCCGGCCACCGGGATCTGCGCGGGTGCCAGCGCCGGGCGTACGCCCGAGTCGGCCATCGCGCGCGCCTCGCGCTTGGCGACGTATAGCAGCTCGCCGGGATGGAAGATCACCAGGTCGCTCGCCTTGAGGTAGCCCATCTCGCGCGCGTTTTCGGCGCTCTTGGAGACTTCCGCCATGGCGGCCTGCTTGAACCCCCGCTGCAGCTCGGGGAAGGCGTCGCCGCCCTTGGCCCAGGCGACCGCGCGTTCCGCCATTTCCTTCAGGCCACCGCCCGCGGGCAGGAGGCCCACGCCCACTTCCACCAGGCCGATGTAGCTCTCGAGCGCCGCGACGACCCGCTGCGAATGCATCACGAACTCGCAGCCCCCGCCCAGCGCCATGCCTTCGACCGCTGCCACCGTCGGCACCAGGCTGTACTTCAGGCGCTGCGAGGTCTGCTGGAAGAGCGCGACCATCTTCTCGAACTCGTCGAACTTCCCGGCCTTGAGCGATTCCAGCGCGGCCTTGAGGTTCGCGCCCACGGCGAATGGCGCCTCGTGCCAGATCACCAGCGCGTCGAAATTCTTCTCGGCTTCGTCGATGGCGCGGTTCAACCCGAGCAGCACTTCCGTGCCAAGCGAATGCATCTTGCTCTTGAAGGAGACGATGGCAATGCGGTCGCCCAAGTGCCACATGCGCACGCCCTCGTCCTCGAAGACGGTGGTGCCGCGATCGGTGGGCCTCTCGCCCAGCACGGTCTCGGGGAAGAGCTGGCGCGCATAGACCGGGAGCGTGGAGCGGCCCACCATTTTCCCGGTTTCGGCCGAGTACGAGCCCTCGGGCGAATGCACGCCCTGGCGCCCGTCGTTCACCCATTTGGGGAGCGGCGCCTTGGCCATGGTCTTGCCCGCCGCGATGTCTTCCTCGATCCATTTCGCGACGCGCTGCCAGCCCGCCGCCTGCCATAGCTCGAACGGGCCGCGCTGCCAGCCGAAGCCCCAGCGCACGGCGAAGTCCACGTCGCGCGCGGAGTGCGCGATGTCGGCGAGGTGTACGGCGACGTAATGGAACACGTCGCGGAAGATCGCCCACAGGAATTGCGCCTGCGGGTGCGGCGACGCACGCAGCCTGGCGAGCTGCTCGCCGGGATTCTTTTCCTTGAGGATCGCCTGCACCTCGTCGGCGATGGCGCCCGCCTGCGGCCGGTAGTCGCCCTTCGCCACGTCGAGGACGAGGATGTCCTTGCCCTTCTTCACATAAATGCCGGCTTTGGTCTTGGCGCCGAGCGCGCCCTTGGCCACCAGCTGCGCGAGCCACTCGGGCGCGCGGTAGAACGCCGCCCACGGATCCGCCGGGAGGGTGTCGCCGAGTGTCTTCACCACGTGCGCCATGGTGTCGAGACCGACCACGTCCGCGGTGCGATAGGTGGCGCTCTTGCCGCGCCCGATGGCCGGGCCGGTGAGGGCGTCGACCTCGTCGAAGCCCAGCTTGAGGGCCGCGGTGTGGTGCATGGTCGCAAGCATCGAGAACACGCCCACGCGGTTGGCCACGAAGTTGGGGGTGTCCTTGGCGCGGATCACGCCCTTGCCGAGCGTCGTGGTGAGGAAGGTCTCGAGGCGGTCGAGAATGGCGGCATCGGTGTCGGGCGTGGGAATGATCTCCACCAGGCGCATGTAGCGCGGCGGGTTGAAGAAGTGGATGCCGCAGAAGCGCTGGCGCAGCGCCGCGGGCATCGACTTCGACAATTCCGTGATCGACAGGCCCGAGGTGTTGGAAGCGAAGGTCGCGTTGGGCGAGATGTGCGGCGCGACTTTCTCGAAGAGGGCCTTCTTCCAGTCCATGCGCTCGCTGATCGCCTCGATCACCAGGTCGCAGCCGGCGAGGAGGTGCAGGTGCTCTTCGTAGTTGGCGGCCACGATCTGCTTCAGCGTGGCGGCGGTCGCGAGCGGGCTCGGGTTCTGCTTGGCGAGGCCGTCGATCGCCTTGCGGGCGATCGCCGACTTGTCCTTGCCCTCGGTCGCGGGAAGGTCGAAGAGGATCGCCTTCACGTTGGCGTTGGCGAGGTGCGCGGCGATCTGCGCGCCCATCACGCCCGCGCCGAGCACGGCGGCCTGGCGAATGATCATGCGCTGCGGGTCGCCGCGCTGGATCGCCTGGCGGATGGCCTGCGCCTCGCGCCGGCCGATCTCGATGGTATCGCTCATGTCAGGCCTCCACGATGCCGCCCGGGACGGGGCGCGGCTGGCGCTTGGCGTCCACGGCGACGTAGGTGAGTTGTGCTTCGGTGACCTTCACGGCCTCCTTGCTGGCCGCGCGCCGCCCGCGCTGCGCGAATACTTCCACGTCCACGGTGATCGAGGTGCGGCCCACCTTCAGCACCCGGGCGTAGAAGCTCACCAGGTCGCCGACATAGACCGGCTCCTTGAAGACGAAGGAATTGACCGCGACCGTGACCACCGGCCCTTGGGCCCGCTCCCACGCCGGGATGCTTCCCGCGATGTCCACCTGCGCCATGACCCAGCCCCCGAAGATGGTTCCGTGCGCGTTGGTATCCGCGGGCATGGGCACGATGCGCAGGACGGGCTGCTCGCCTTCGGGCAGGGTGGTCGGCATGGACGGGGATGGATTCAAACGGGCGTTTGAATATTACTCCAATGCGTTACCCCTGTAATGCCGCCCCCCCGGCGGGTGTGAAGTAGTTCGCAGGAGCCCCGGCGGCCCGTTGGTACGCTGCATCAAGATTTCTTCTCACGGAAAAAAAACAACATGCAACAGCTTGCCCGCGCCTTCGCCTCGATCCTCCTCGCCGCTTTCGCGCTCAACTGCGCCGCATCCGCCGAGCGCGGCACGCCGCAGGAAGCCGAGGCCCTGGTGAAGAAAGCCATCGCCCACTACAAGAAAGCGGGCAAGCCGAAAGCGCTCGCCGACTTCACGCGCAAGGACGCGGGCTTCATCGACCGCGACCTCTACGTGACCGTCTACGACTACAACGGCCAGGCCCTCGCGCACATCAACCCGAAGTTCATCGGCAAGAACATGATCGACCTGCGCGACGACAACGGGAAGCTCCACATCAAGGAGCGCATCGAGCTCGCGCAGAAGCAAGGCTCCGGCTGGCAGGACCTCGCCGGCCGCGTGAACCCCACTACCCTGCAGCTCGAGGCCAAGCGCATGTATTTCGAGCGCTACGACAACCTCGTATTCGCTGCCGGCGCCTACAAACCCTGAGCCGGAAAAGGACGACGACCGCCATGCCGAAATCCGTGTTGAGCGCCCTCGCCGGCGACCCCGCGATGGCCGAGGTGCGCGAGCACGCCGGCTGGAAGCCCGCGCTCGCGACCCTGCTCGCCCTCGCCTTCTGCGTCTCGATCTTCTTTTCCCAGCCCGAGGCCCAGCCTTCGCGCGTCGCGATGAAGTCGGCGCCCGTCGCGGTCACCCCCGGGCCCTAGGCGCCGAGCTCGCGGGCGAGGTCCTCGAGCGACTTGACGGCGACGTCCACCGGAACTTTCGGCTCACTTTCACCCGTTCCCGGCCCGTATTCATCGGGCCGCGCGACGTGGGCCGTCTTGAGCCCGCACGCGGCCGCGGCCGAAAGGTCGTAGCCATGCGCGGCGACCATCATGCATTCGCCCGGCTCGAGCGCGAGCGCTTCCGCGGCCGCCAGGTAGACGCGCGGCTTCGGCTTGTAGTCGCCCGCGATCTCCGCGCCGAGGATCGCGTCCCACGGGAACGCGTTCCTTCTCGCCAGATCCACCATCAGCGAGATGTTGCCGTTGGAGACCGGGGCGAGGAGAAACTTCGAGCGCAGCTTCGCGAGCCCGGGAGGAACGTCGGGCCACGCGTCGAGTCGGTGCCAGGCGAGGACCAGCCGGCGCCGCGCCTCCTCGCCCAGCGCTTCGAGCTTGAAGCGCGGCACGATGCGCTCGAGCATCCGGCGGTGGATCACGTCGAGGCGCGCGAAGGGGACTTTCCCCGAGCGCACCTCCTCCATCGCGGGCTGGTACTCGGCGCGCCAGGCGACGGCGAACGCGAGCCAGTCGAGCTCATCGCGGGGCGCAAGAATCGCCCTGGCTTCGCGCGCGACCCCGGTACGCCAATCGACGAGGGTACCGAACACATCGAAGAAGAGCGCCTTCGGGCTCAAAGCGCGAGCACGAGCTTGCCGAAGTTCTCACCCTTGAAGAGCCTGAGGAGCGTATCCGGGAACGCGTCGATGCCGCCCGCGACCACGTCTTCCTTCGCAATCAGCTTGCCGGCGGCGATCCACTGCGCCATCTCGCGCGCCGCCTCGCCATAGCGGTCGGCATGGTCGAAGACCACCATCCCGGTCATGCTCGCGCGGTTCACGAGGAGCGAGAGATAGTTGGCGGGGCCCTTCACCGGCGTCGTGTTGTTGTACTGCGAGATCGCACCGCAGATCACAATGCGCGCGTGCATCGCGAGGCGCGACAACGCCGCGTCGAGGATGTCGCCGCCGACATTGTCGAAATAGACGTGGATGCCGTCGGGGCAGTGCTTCTTGAGGGCGGCCTTCACGTCCTCGCCCTTGTAGTCGATCCACGCATCGAAGCCGAGCTTCTCGGTGAGGAATGCGCACTTGTCCGCGCCGCCCGCGATGCCCACCGCGCGGCAGCCCTTGATCTTGGCGATCTGGCCCAC
>Ga0209647_1000300_pt1 | contig 46771 bp, 52 predicted proteins | sample GraSoi_2013_60cm_FD_185827 | JGI IMG/M metagenome (GOLD analysis project Ga0209647, IMG submission 185827) | Grasslands soil microbial communities from the Angelo Coastal Reserve, California, USA - Sample 9_17_2013_60cm (SPAdes) (version 2) | ecosystem: Environmental > Terrestrial > Soil >...
CGCGTGCCTATGTTTTTAATGTGACGGTAACGATCTCCCAATATCTGTTACTACTCCTTCATAATAAATAAGTATACAATTGTACAGCAAAGATGTCATCCCCTAGAAGTGATAGTGGTTTGTGCCGTATTTTCCTATGGATTATCTCAGTGCACCAATCCTTGCTGCCAGGCAAAAACTGCCGCCTGTGTGCGATCAAGCATATGCAGCTTGCTGAGAATGTTGCTTACATGGACTTTCACTGTTTTTTCGCTGATCACCAGTTTTTCCGCGTGCAGCAAGTGGCTGCTCAGAAAAATGGTAATGCCCTGCTCCGATAGACAACGCAGGAGAAGGTCCGTACCAGGCGGTTGCTGGCCTCCCGCAGATCCACCAGTTCCAGTACTTCGTCAATGCGCTGGCGAGCGGGTAGCTCAGGGTAGAGGTAAGCCAGAAACTGGAGATTTCTGTACGCAGAGAAGGACAGCATAAGCTCAGGCGCGCCCACCATGGTACCTACACGCCGCAGGACCCCATTCTGCTAGATCCCTTCTGCTTCGACCTGCCCAGCATAGCTTGCCAGCGTGAGGGCATACTGGCGTAAGGTGGTCCGTAATTCAGCGGGATAATGGATGATTAAGGGAACACCGAGACCAGCGAGGAAGCGCGCCATCCATGGCAGATCTTCAACATCGACGCGCAAGATGACTCCATTGTCCACCTCTTCAAACATCGCTTTTGGAAAACGCGTCTGGCGCTGCACCTCCTCCAGTGTAGTCTCTAGCCACACTTCGATCTGCCATACTCTCGGGACAGAGGCGAGCGCGCGTTGCACTGCTTCGAGCGCATCGAAGTTGACCGGAGGGGAAAACGTTTCGCTCGTCACTTCGACCTGCTGGATACGGTCCAGGCGAAAGAGGCGCTGCTCCTGTCGCAAGTGACAGTAGCCAATGGCGTACCAGAGCCCCCCGTGATACACGACGCCGTGGGGAGCAAACACGCGCTCCGTCACGTCCGAGCGTGCAGAGCGATACTGGAGGCGCACACACTGTCCGGTCTGGATCGCTGAACTCAGCACCGTCACTGTCGAAGCGGAAGGTGCCGTGGGGAAAGAACTCCTCTCGAAGATCACCGTCTGTTCCACCGCCTGAATGCGGGCGCGCGTCGCTTGTGGCAGGACGCGCTCGACCTTTGCAAGCGCACTCTCAACGGCGGGCGAGGTCTGGGCAAGACCATTCTCTCGCGCCAGCAATAGGCTCAGCGTCAGTGCAAGGGACTCGTCCTCTGTAAAGATCAGCGGGGGGAGTTTGTAGCCTGGTCGCAGGCGATAGGCCCCATAGCGGCCACGCTCAGCTTCCACTGGGATGCCGAGATCGGCAAGTGTCTCGACATAATTGCGAACCGTTCGGATATCTACCTCCAGCCGCCGAGCAAGCTCTGCGCCGGTCAGGCGCCCGTGTGATTGCAGCAGTTCTAAGACGGTCAGAACACGGGCAGTCGGGCGATAGACCACTTTCTTTCTCCTGCTTGAAAGTATCTTCAATTAGGAACGATTCTATCACCTTTTCAGGGTACAATCAAGAATGTAGACGATATATCCGAACTGGCAGAAAGGAGCCAATCATCGATGAGTCAACAAGAGAGAAATGAACTGAACGAATTGGTGGACCGCTATATCGCGCTCTGGCACGAACCGGACGCCGAACTTCGCCGCAAGAGCATCGCCGAGCTCTGGGCAGAGGATGGTACCCAATTCACCAGATCACGTGAGATTCGTGGGTACAAAGCGCTCGAAGAGAGGGTCGAAGCCGCGCACGAGGAGTTTGTGAAAACAGGAGGTTTTGTCTTCAGGTTGGCAAGCGATGTTGATGCACACCACAATGCCGTGAAGTTCTCCTGGGAGATGGTGCCGACAGCTGGCGGCGAGGCGGCGGCGGCTGGCACCATCTTCTTGCTTCTAAGCGACGATGGCCGCATCCGTTTCGACTACCAGTTCTAACTCGAGCACAGCAGGGTATCAAAGGAGGATGTTTATGAAAAGCTACCATATCAACAAAGGTGCAGGTCTCGCTGGCCTGACCATACGGGAACACGACATACCAGCGCCCGGTCCGCGTGAAGTGCTGGTTCGGGTGCGGGCCAGCTCGCTCAGCTTTCGGGAACTGCTGATCCTGATTCTGGGCTATTATCCCTTGCCTATCCGACCGGATGTGGTTCCGGTGGCGGAAGGGGCAGGTGAGATCGTGGCCATAGGCTCGAACGTTACCCGCGTCCAAGTGGGTGAGAGGGTCGCAGGGGCCGCCTTCCCGTACTGGATGGATGGCCCCTTTGCATGGGACTCTGCCGCCCAGCTCGGCGGCTCACTGGACGGCATGTTAACAGAATATGCCGTGCTGCCTGAAGAGGGCGTTGCCCACATCCCTGAGCATCTTTCTTTTGAAGAAGCCGCAGCGCTGCCCCTCGTCGGCGTCACCGCCTGGAATGCGCTCACAGGTGGTCGACCCTTGCAGGCCGGTGACACGGTGCTCACCCTGGGATCAGGAGGCGTTTCGCTCTGCGCTCTTCAGTTCGCCAAACTCTTTGGTGCGCGTGTCATTGCGACCACGTCGAGCGAGGAGAAGGCAGAGCGGCTCAAGGCTCTGGGGGCCGACGACGTGGTCAACTACCGCACGACGCCCGATTGGCATGTGGCGGTGCGCGAACTGACAGGTGGTCGAGGTATCGATCAGGTGGTCGAAGTCGGCGGTCCCGGCACAATCGAGCAGTCGATCAAGTCGACCAGGTTTTCGGGAGAGATCAGCTTGATCGGGTCGCTCGCCAGAGATGTTTCCACGAGCGAGCTTCCTGCCCTGGGTGTCCTCCGCGCCGCCATCGCGGGCGTCGTCACGCTGCGGAGCATTGCGGCTGGCAACCGCGCCCAGTTTCTCGCCATGAACCGCGCCATCGCCACGCACCGGCTCAAGCCGGTCATCGATCGCGTCTTCCCTTTCGAGGACGCCCATGCCGCCTACCGTTATTACGAAGATGGCCAGCATTTCGGAAAGGTGATCATCAGCCACAGTTGAGTACCGATCTGTAGAATTGCCTGCATGGCGCAACACTGCAACGAGAAAGTGAGCGTGATATATGGATAAAGGAGCTCGTTGATAGAACCTCTACGAGGATTATTTTTCTTCTCCAGTATAATTAAGAAGAGACCATCAACTCGACACCTTAAAGGAGCATTCACATGTGGCTGATCGCCCTGAAAGGCCTCGCCGGCACCGGCAAAAGCACGCTTGGCCGTGCTCTCAGCAAGCAACTCGGCTGGCCCCTCATCGACAAGGACGATGTGAAAAACCTGCTCGATAATCACATGCCAGAAGCAGGCGGCCTGGCATACGACATCATGTTCAATATTGCCCGCCGCCAGCTCCTTCAAGGGTTGAATGCGATTTGTGATAGCCCGCTCACCAATATTAGAGCCCACGAGCATGCCCTGAGCACCGCCGGAGAAGCCCATGCTTCGATGGCCGTCATTGAATGTTATTGCTCTGACGAGGCACAATGGAGGAGCCGCTTGAATGCTCGCAAAGCGCTGCAACTTCCGGCCCATCATCAAACCGACTGGGATGCATTCCAACTGATTCGCCTCACACTCCACGACCAGGCAGACTACCTCATCACGGTTCCCCACCTGCTCGTGGACACAGTAAGGCCCCCTCAGGAGTGCCTTATCGGCATAATGCGTTGGCTAGAGCAAATCTTCCCCCCATATCGACAACAAGCGTAGAAGGGAGGCAAAAAATATTACCGCTCAAAATGAGCGCTAATTGAGCTATATCTTTCACGTCACAGGTCTGCTCAGGCAAGTCACTCGAACTACGGGTACACCCCACGTATCTCCGTCGCCTCAGCCACGCGCGCCACAGCCAGCAAGTACGCCCCCATACGCAGATTCGTATCCTGCTCATCGGCCTTCGCACGAACAGCTCGATAGGCACGAGTCATGATTGACTCCAGGCGATCATTGATCTCGTGTTCGGCCCAGAAGAAGCGCTGCAGGTCCTGCACCCACTCGAAGTAACTAACCGTCACCCCGCCCGCATTCGCCAGGATGTCAGGTACAATCATCACGCCCCGGTCAATGAGAATACGATCCGCCTCTGGAGTAGTCGGGCCATTCGCCGCCTCAACAACCAGGCGAGCCTTTACTCGCGCGGCATTCTTCGCGGTTATCTGATTCTCCAAAGCAGCAGGCACCAGGACGTCACACGGAAGTTCAAGCAGTTCAGCGTTTGAAATCGACTCCGTCTCCGGCAAACCTCTCAATGCGCCATGCTCCTTAGAATAGCGCAGCGCCCTGTGTATGTCGATACCGTGTGCGTTATAGACCCCACCGCTGATATCACTGACAGCAACGACTTTGCAGCCAAGTTCGTGCAGCAGGCGCGCCGAGATGCTGCCCACATTGCCAAAACCTTGAATCACCACGGAACAATCTTCGGGGAGCATCCCCAGGTCAAGCATCGCCTCGCGTGTAACAAACTGTACACCTCGCGCGGTCGCCTCCAACCGTCCTTCGCTGCCGCCGATAGCAAGAGGCTTGCCGGTAATCACAGCGGGTATAGAATAGCCCATATGCATCGAAAACGTGTCCATGATCCAGCCCATGATTTGCGGGTTGGTATTCATGTCTGGGGCAGGAATATCGCTATCGGGGCCAATCAAAATAGAGATCTCCGTGGCATACCGTCGAGAGAGGCGTTCGAGTTCAGCGCGTGACAACTTATGCGGATCACAGATCACGCCACCTTTCGCCCCACCAAATGGGATCCCCACAACCGCGCATTTCCAGGTCATCCACATTGCCAGGGCACGTATCTCATCGAGCGAAACCTCCGGGCTAAAGCGGATACCTCCCTTGGCAGGGCCACGATTGATATTGTGCTGTACCCGGTAACCCGTAAACATCTCCACATCACCATTATCCATACGCACCGGGAAATTCACAATCAACTCGCGTTTGGGCTTGCGTAAAATAGCGCGCATTGCCTGTGAAAGCCCCAGGCGGTCAGCCGCTTCATCAAACTGCGCAACCGCCATATCGTAGGGATTCATGAAATCAATAGCCATAGACAAATACCTCCTGACTGCTGGCCATTCCTAGGCCATGAATGCTGCATAGCAAAGTAAAGCAACATTGCTTTACTAAATACACGTTCGACTAAGGCTTCTCATACACGCATACAGCACCTCTGATAAACGGTAGACATAGACGAAAGCCCGCCGGGGAACTCAGGCGGGCCTGCATTAGATCTCTTGACTTCAGTATATCATCTCCCATTACAGACTTTCAAGGTAAGTTCAGGCTCCCCCACACAGAAAAGGGGCGATGACAAAGGTACAGGGCGGAACCTCTCCCACCCTGTACCTTTGTCATCGCCCCGTGCAGGGCTACTTAATGCTGTAATATGTAGACATTGGACCAATCGCCGAAGTACAACCCCGTATTATGAAGGCCCACTCCTTGCACCCATGACGGGATGACTGCCGCCATAGCCTCGTGATCGAGGGGCAACCAGCCTACTTGCTCAACCGCATACTGCTCGGCCTGGTTATAGAGCTGAATGCGGGCATCACCTGTCGCTTGCTCGGCCTGCATCACCACCTGATCAAACAGCCTGTAACTCCACGAGCCATCATTACCAGCCGCGTTCGAAAGCAGATTCAAAGCCAACCAATCATATGGGTCGGGAAAGTCAGCCGTCCATTGGGTGAAGCCGAGTTGGACCTGCCGGTTAGCCGTCTCAGTATTATAGGCATTCAGTTCCACGGAAAGCAGATTTACATGGATACCCAAAGCAGACTGCCACATCTGTTGCAGAACCTGAGCTTCAAGATTAGATACTTGTGAGCTAGGGTACGAGAAGGTGATGGCTGGCATCTTGCTCACATCTGGATAGGCAGATTGCAGGGCAGCCAGCGCCTTCGCTTTGTCATAGGGCAATCCCTGGTAATCCGGCTGGTAACCAGGCATCCCCGGCGGGATGATCGTCGGCGCGGCTATCGCTGCCCCCTTGAAGATGGCGTTGACCAGCGCTGTCTTGTCCGTCGCATACGCAAAGGCCTGGCGCACCGCTACATTGTCGAACGGCGGCATCTTCGCATTGAAGAAGAGCAGGTCGGTCTGCAGTAACGATTTGCTGGTAAAACCCGGCATGCTTCTCGCGGTCGTCAGGTCCTGCGCGGTGATATTCCAATCGAAATCGTACTGTCCTGCCTGGTACGCCTTAAACGCGGTAGCAGGATCACTCACGAAAAGCATATCTACTTCTCTGAGCTTCGTCTTAGCGCCATACCAGTGCGGGTTGGGCACCAGCACCATCTTGACGTTATGATCCCATTGCTTGACCATGAATGGGCCGGTCCCAATCCCATTACCTGCTGCGTGGTTCACCCACTCCTTCTGCCCATATTGCTTGATCATCTGCTCGTTCAGCGGGAAACAGAACGAGGTCGCCATCAGGTCGAGGAAATAGGCGGCAGGCTGCGTCAAGGTGATCTGCAAGGTGTTCGCATCGAGTGCCCTGACCCCGCGCAGCACGTTGGTCCTCCCGTTGACCACATCATTGGCACCATCGATGATACCCAAAAATGACTGGGCGAATCCTGCTTGCACCGCTGGGAGGAGTGCACGTGTCAGGGTATAGACGTAGCTCTGAGCGGTAACGGGTATTCCATCTGAGAAGGTGATCCCCGGTTTCAGTTTAAAGGTGTAGGTTTTGTTGTCGGGGGAGATCGTCCAGGAGCTGGCCTGGTCAGGCACCACCTGTAAGTCTTTATCAAATTTGACCAGGCCGGTATAGATCATGCTCACCGCGATAGTCGAATTCGCATCCGGCCCTTGCGCCGGATCAAGAACACCAACGTCCTGGGTGCCGACATTGGGGAAGGTCAGTACCTGGTTGGATGCCAGGGTGGGAGTTCCATTTGTAGTGTGCACAGTCACATTGCTCCCGGCACAAGCCGCCAGGATGACGAGCAAGGCGCTCAGGAACAGGAATGGCGCAGGGAGACGTTTTGAGTGTCTAGAGAATGACCAGTTATACACGAATCGCCTCACTTTCAAGAGGAAGCTCCACCGGAGTATTTTTCAATGGAGATACACTTTACCGCCTATTGTAGTACACCCTCCACAACACTTCAAGCAGGCATATTCCGTCAGGAAAGCATGCTTCAATGCTCAATTACGCTCGATTGCCCAAAAACATCACACCTGGATTTATTACATCCCCAGATTGGCTCTCACAAAACATAGACAAACAGGCGCACCAACGTCTATAATAATGTAAGAAAGCGTACTGTTCAACGGCGAACAGGAGGAAAAGGTATGCGTATTCGTGTGATTGGCGTCCCTATGGATTTAGGCGCGGATCGGCGAGGTGTCGATATCGGTACCAGCGCAATCCGCTATGCAGGTCTAAATGACCAGCTACGTCGCCTCGATTACCAGGTCCACGACACCGGTAACATCTATGTCCCTCAACCAGAAAGTCAACCCGTTGGCAATTCCCGGCTGAAATACCTCGAATCAATCGTGAGGGTAGCCGAAGAGTTGGCTGATGCTGTTACTACAACATTCACAGCAAACGAGTTTCCCCTCGTTCTCGGAGGCGACCATAGTATAGCACTAGGATCCGTCACGGGCGTTACTCGTGTCCACAAAGACGTTGGTATTCTATGGATCGACGCCCACGCCGACTTCAACACCGAGGAGACCACCCCTTCCGGCAACATCCACGGCATGGCCCTGGCAGCGCTTGCCGGATTGGGCAATAACCGCCTCACAGAGATTGGCGGATGGTCCCCTAAACTCAATACACAACGCATTGTTATTGTTGGCGCTCGCGACCTCGATCATGACGAACAACATCTTTTAAGGACTCACAACATACACGTCTTTACCATGTCTGATATCGATCAGCGAGGCATCTCCGATGTCATGCAGCAGGCTCTTGCTCTTGCCGGGCAGGCCAATGATGGCATTCATTTGAGCCTCGATATGGATGCGCTGGATCCAACATACGCGCCTGGAGTTGGCACACCAGTACGCGGTGGCTTAACCTATCGAGAAGCCCACCTGGCAATGGAATTGATCGCAGATTCGAGTCGCCTGGTCGCAATGGATGTAGTAGAGGTGAATCCGATACTTGATCGAGAGAATGCGACCGCGCTGCTTGCGGTTGAACTTGTGATGTCTGCTCTTGGAAAGAAAATCTTTTAGGCGTAGCGCTACCTCAATGCCCCGGTTCTAGCTTCCAGTTCGTTTTACCAGAAACTAGAAATCAAGAAAAGGAGGAAGAGTAAGTAGCTCCTTTGCTACTTGCAATACAAATATGGATGCGAAAGTACTTTTCATGAACGGCGAGTTCATACCCGCCGAGCAAGGCGTAATACCAATACGTACACATGCTTTCTCGTATGGCACCGGGTGCTTTGAAGGCATTCGTGGCTATTGGAACGAGGAAGATCAACAGGTTTACCTGTTCCGTATTCGAGAGCACTACGAACGCTTGCTTCGCTCGTGCAAGATTCTGCAAATATCTCTTCCCTATACAGTTGAACAACTTGTTGACATCAGTATTGAACTTGTCAGGCGTAATGGCCAGCGACAGGATGTCTACCTACGGCCGGTCGCTTATAAAAGCGATCAGATCATTGGCGTGCGCCTGCATAATCTTACCGATCACTTTATTATTACGTCGGAGCCAATAGGCGATTACATCGCCACCACAGGACTGCATTGTGGTGTTTCATCATGGCGACGCGTCGATGACAACGCTATCCCGGCACGAGCGAAAGTCACTGGAGCCTACGTCAACTCGGCTTTCGCTAGAAGTGAAGCCATGCAAAACGGCTTCGATGAGGCCATTATGCTCACACATGACGGCCATGTTTCCGAGGGCAGCGCCGAAAACATCTTCCTGTTGATGAATGGAGAATTCATCACCCCTGCATCAACAGAGAATATCCTGCTGGGCATTACCCGAGACACACTGATGGAACTGGCCCGGCGCGAATTTGGCAGAATTACCCGCGAAAGGCAAATCGACCGCACCGAACTTTATGTCGCAGACGAGATATTACTGTGCGGAACCGGCGCACAAATCGCCCCAGTTGTCAAAGTGGACCACCGCCCCATTGGAGATGGGAAGATCGGGCCTATCAGCAGCGCTCTGCAGCAACTCTACTTCGACGTGGTACATGGCCGTATCCCTGAGTACCGCGCGCAGTGGTGTACACCTGTATACGCAGCAGTGCCTCAACACTCGGAACTACGCGATTAGAAGTTTTGCCAGGAGCAAACAGAAAGGCCGGGCAGGCGCCTGCCCGGCCTTTCTGTTTGCTCCTGGCAAAGAAGAAAAGATAAAACTTTAACGCTTCGTATACTGTGGAGCCTTGCGCGCACGCTTCAGACCAGGCTTCTTGCGCTCCTTCATGCGTGGGTCGCGTGTCAGAAAGCCAGCCTTACGTAGAGTGGCTTTCCATTCAGGATTGACACGTACCAGGGCACGTGCCACAGCGTGACGAATAGCGCCAGCCTGACCGCTGACTCCACCACCAACTACACGTATTGTCATGTTGTAGGCATTGGTCAGATCGAGTTGACGCAATGGGGCAGTAATAACGGCTGTCACAGAATCGCGCTGCCCAAAATACAGCCGGGCATTTTTGCCATTGACGGTGATATTGCCATCACCGTTCGGGAAGAGGCGCACACGGGCTACAGCCGTCTTGCGCCGTCCCATGCCATAGTAATACTCACTTTTGATGGTATCGGCCAAGGTAGATACTCCTCTCCTTTACTTACTCTGCCTCAGCAGCCTCGTTGGACTGCTTCTGCAACAATGCCTCTGAGCCCGTCCAGGGGATCGGCTTCTGCGCCTGGTGTGGATGCGTCGGGCCAGCATAAATCTTGAGGTGGGACATAATCTCCTCGCCCAACCGGTTGTGCATCACCATACCGCGTACAGCATGCTGCAAAGCGCGCTCGGGATGCTTACCCCCGAGCACCTGCCGCAGCGTCGCTTGCTTCAGGCCACCCGGATACTGGCTGTGGCGATAATAAACCTTCTGCTCCATGCGCCGGCCTGTCACAGCAATCTTGTCAGCATTGATCACAATCACAAAATCGCCACTTTGCAGGTGCGGCGTAAACGTAGGCTTATGTTTACCTCGCAAAATCTGCGCGATCTGCGATGCCAGGCGGCCCAATACCTGACCTTCAGCATCGATGACATACCATTGTGGTTTCAGATCAGCAGCCTTGGCGCTATATGTCTTCATCATTATCCGTTCTCCAAACGAAATGCTTACTTACGATTTGTGGTACTCTTCAAGTCCCAAATCTTTAGGATACGTAACCCGTACCAGGCATAGCCCATGCGATGGAACCGCTGAACCCGGGTGCATCTTTTCTGCGCGTTGCACAATAACGGCAAACTCATCGAGGCTTAACCGCCTCTGCCCTACGAGCAACAGTGTTCCCACAATCCTGCGAACCATCCCTGTGAGAAAGGCATCCGCCGTAAAATCACAATAGATAAGTGCATCATGGCGCTTGCAACTCGCCTCGAGCATCGTGCGCATACACGAATGCGGCCCCGGCTTTAACGGATTCGTCTCATCGGGACTGCGCCCAAAGGCTCCAAAGTCTCTGCGTCCCAACAAGAACTGGCACGCCTGATCCATCAGGCTCACCGCTAACGCCTGCGGGCGATGGTAGCTGTACCTGGCTCGTAGAGGCGTTGGCGCCACATCATTCCAAATAGTATACCTATAGGAGCGACTCCTGGCGCTATAACGTGCATGAAAGCCGTCTGGGACCTCTTTTACCCACTGCACTGCTACCGTTTTGGGTAAATTGGCATTCAGAGCACGCATCCATACCTGCGGTGCCAGTGTCGCATCCGTACAAAAGTGAATCACCTGACCGCTTGCATGAACCCCTGCATCCGTGCGACCCGCCCCGTACGCAACAGACGTTTCGCCCGAGATACGCGCAATCGCTGCTTCTAAGGTTCCCTGTATCGTCGGTCCGTGGTCATCCGCTTGACGTTGAAAGCCGTGATAATCTGTCCCCTCATACTCAATGCCACTTGCGAGCTTCATCTTTTGTAGGAGCCCGATTAATCGGGCTCCCCTCGTAACCCTATCCCTACACCAGGGCGATCTGCGCCATCTCAGCGGCATCACCCAAACGCCTGCCAAGTTTCGTAATACGCGTATAGCCGCCGGGTCGATCAATATAACGCGGCGCCAGCTCATCAAAAATTTTCTTGACAACCAGTTCATCCGGGAGCGACTTCAGAATACGGCGGCGGGCATGCAGTTCTATGGCCATTGCCTCGTATGCAGCCTGCAGTGCCTTCTCAGCATCATCTTCGTTCGAGATAATACGCAATAACTCCTCTCGACGATCTCTGAGTTTCCTCTCCAGGAATTTGCGCCCTTGATCAGTCAAAGGCGGCTTGCCTTGATCGGCACGCTCCTCGTTCGAGTAGACTTTCTTATCGAACGAAAAGCGACCTCTGCGGGCAAAAGCCAGGACCTGCGCCGCCTTATCTTCATCAGGAACAACTGAAGCCAGGTATTCCCGGGCGCCTACATAGCCTTTGATAGCTATCGATATCAGTTTCTCGGTTTCGCCACGAATGGCACGGGCGCGTGTCTCAGTGGTCTTTATACGATCGTAACGGATGAGGCCCGCCATCAAGTTTCGACGCGCAGAGCGTCGCCGGGGCTCAGGCATGCTCATCCGGTTACCGGCAACTCGGTGCCTCAATTCAGTCCTCCATTTCGTGATCGCCGTCCAAGTCGGCTCCAACAGCGCTGGTGCGCGGACTCGGCAAGAAATTGCGCGCCAGCAGCCGTTCACGCAGCTCTTGTAAGCTCTTCTCCCCAAAGTTTCGCACGCCTAGTAGATCTTCCTCATTCATCGAAAGCACCTGGCCCACCTTCGTGATGTTGCTACGTTTGAGGCAGTTATAGGCACGCACCGAAAGTTCTAGGTCTTCGATGGGAGTGTCATATATCTTCTGCGGTATTGGCATACTGCTCAAAGGTGGCTTCTCCGGTTCTGCCAGCGTCGCCCGGTAGTTAGCAAGCTGCGTAAAGTGGCGAACCAGGATATCGGCGCTCTGACGCAGAGCCTCATCCGGCTGGATTGTGCCATCGGTCCATATATCAAGAACGATCTTATCAAAGTTTGTCATTTGCCCCACACGCGTATGCTCAACGTTGTAGTTCACCTTCTGCACAGGCGTGAAAATGGCGTCTACGGGAATCACCCCGATAGGCTGATCTTCCTTTGAGTCGGCGGGCACATAGCCCCTGCCCGTCTCAACAACCAGCTCCATCTCAAGGTGAGCATTCTCGTTGTCCAGTGTCGCGATTTGAAGATCAGGATTGACAATCTCTACAGTGCTCGGAGCCATAATATCCGCTGCCGTCACTACACGCTCGCCACTCACCTCCAAGCGCATCGATACCGGATGATCCGAAAAAGAGCGTAGGCGCAGTTTTTTGACGTTCAACACGATATCCGTGACATCCTCCATCACATTGGCAATGTCCTGAAACTCGTGCTGTACCCCGTCAATACGAATAGAGGTCACTGCTGCACCAGGGAGCGAAGACAGTAACACACGGCGTAGTGCATTGCCCAGGGTCATCCCATACCCCGCCTCTAAAGGCTCGATATCATAGCTCGCATAGTTTCCCTGAGTTTTTGTATTCTTAATGCGAGGCAGAGTAATTTCTTGCAAGGTCCAACCTGCCTTTCTTTTCCTACCCCTGCTTATTCCTTATCCTATTTTGAGAGAATCACCCGGGCACTCTACCTGGCCTTACGACCCTGTGCCCTTGCGGCTTCCCTCAAAAGAATTTACGGAAAAGTTGGTAGTCCAAGAGTCCTGCGCCCTATAACGGCCCTCTTTACCTGGGGCCGTGAAGGCATATATATCATCCATCTGTTAATCAGCGTATTAGCGCTGATAATATTCAACTACCATCTGTTCTTCAAAAGGCAGTTCAAGATCTGTTCGTGAGGGCAGTGAAAGGACACGACCCGACATCTCATCGATATCCAGGCGCAGCCAGGATGGTACACCTTTCTGTGCTAGCAGTAAGGCGCGAGTCTTGAAGTATTCAAGTCCCTTGCTCCGCTCACGTACAGTAATCACATCATTTGGTTTGGCAATAAACGAAGGAATATCAGTCTTACGGCCATTTACAGCAAAATGCCCATGGCAGACGAGCTGACGGGCCTGGGCACGCGAATCTGCGAACCCGAGACGATACACCAGGTTATCCAGGCGCATCTCCAGCAGTTGAAGCAGGTTCTCGCTCGTCCGGCCAGGCCGGCGAGCAGCAGTATCAAAGGTCCTGCGGAATTGGCGCTCCAATAAGCCATATGTGCGCCGTATCTTCTGCTTTTCACGTAATTGCAATGCATATCCCGAAGCTTTGCGTGGTCGAGCTGTACCATGTTGTCCTGGCCGGGTGTTGCGGCGCTCAAGTGTACACTTGGTCACGCACTTGTCGCCTTTCAAAAAAAGTTTTACCCCCTCACGCCTGCACAACTTGCAGACGGGGCCGGTATAACGCGCCATCTAGTTGACTCCTCCTCACACGCACTTCACAGGTTACACACGACGCCGCTTCGGCGGCCGGCAGCCATTGTGCGGAATAGGTGTTACATCAGTAATTGCAGTAATATTTAGTCCAGCAGCCTGCAATGAGCGAATTGCCGCCTCACGGCCAGAACCAGGCCCTTTGACGTACACTTCGATCTGCCGCAGGCCATGTTCCATTGCCTTGCGTGCTGCTGATTCGGCAGCGACCTGCGCTGCATAGGGGGTACTCTTTCGCGAGCCCTTGAAGCCCTGTCCACCAGCGCTTCCCCACGAGATAACATTACCATTGGGGTCCGTCAAGGTAACAATAGTGTTATTAAACGTTGCTTGAATGTGTGCCTGACCACGCGGAATGGACTTGCGTTCACGCCGCCTGGGCTTGCCTGTTGGTCTCTTCTTGTCTGCCATGCTTATGCAATACCTCCCCGGCGTTACTTCTTAGCGGTAGCTTTCTTCTTGCCTGCCACTGTCTTCTTCGGTCCACGTCGCGTACGCGCATTAGTGCGTGTGCGCTGACCTCGTACGGGCAGGTTACGGCGATGGCGCATCCCACGATAGCAGCCGATTTCAATAAGCCGCTTAATGTTCGTATCCACTTCGCGGCGCAGGTCACCCTCGACCTTGTACTCGCGATCAATTACCTCACGCAGGCGGTTAACCTCTTCTTCTGTCAGGTCTTTTACCCGCGTATCCGGGTTGATGCGTGTTCGCTCCAGGATTTTGCGACTTGTTGTCAAGCCGATCCCGTAGATATACATCAGCGAAATCTCCACACGCTTGTCGCGTGGAATGTCAACGCCGGCGATTCTAGCCATCTTTTCCTCCAGTTTGATCCGCGGGATTCAAAGTTTAGTGCCTGAAACTTGAATCCCGAAACCCGCTATTAGCCCTGTCTCTGCTTATGCTTTGGATCTTTACTACAGATAATCATTACCACTCCATTGCGCCTAATTACTTTGCAGTGCTCACAACGCGGTTTTACCGAGGCACGTACTTTCATAGTTTGCCCTCCTCATTCTTTCATAAGATAATTGAAAATGTAGCTCAGCCGATAGATAGGTAGTCCAGTATACTACCTTTCCTGCCGCCTATCCGCCCTGTCCAACCCTTCTGTACCCGTCCAAAAAAGATGCTCATAAGGAGAAATGCAAGAGTGTAAGAGAGGGGCACACCGCCTCACGATCTCACACGCCATGTTATGCGACCGCGTGTCAAGTCATAGGGTGACAGCACGACCTTCACCTTGTCTCCTGGCACAATGCGCACGAAATTCATTCGTATACGCCCTGAGAGAGTAGCGAGGACCTGGTGTTGTTCATCTATTTCAACCTTAAACATGGCATTGGGGAGGGCTTCAAGAACTTTTCCCTCTACTTCGATTTCATCCTTCTTCGGCATAGCATCCTTTCTCTAATGACGACTACATGAGTGATGATTCCAATGATAAAATGGCAGCAGTTGACACTGCTGCAGCCAACTACAAATTATAGCACAAACGCCGATAAAAGTCGAGAAGTATTTTCTACCCCATCTCATCGTTTACAGACGTACAATGTGATGCTGGGTAACGATAAGCCCCCTGGCGATAGCCCAAAGAGCTTGATTTCGCTCCCTTACGACAACTGCTGCCTTTTTCGTACCGTATCCAGAAGCGCCCGGTGCACCTGGTCGATACTCTGATTCCCATCTACCTCTTCCAATTTGTGCTGATCGCTGTAGTAGTCAAGCAACCGAATGGTTTTGTTGAAAAAGATATCCAGGCGCCTCTGTACCGCTTCCCCAGCATCGTCGGAGCGCTGGTACAACTCACTTCCATCTATGTCGCACACGCCCGGCACCTTTGGTGGATTAGTGTAGATGTTATACACATGCTGGTTCGCCTTGCAGATGTACCGTCCCGAGAGCCTCTTGAGCAACTCCTCGCGCGGAACGTGCAGATAGATCGCGACATCAATCTGTTTCCCAACTCCTTGTAATCCTTTATCCAGAAACTGCGCTTGCGCAACTGTGCGCGGGAAGCCATCGAATATCACTCCTCGCGCACAATCTGGCTCCTCAAGTCGATTAAGCACCATTGCTACCGTCAGATCATCAGGGACCAGTTCCCCGCGGTCCAGGTACACTTTGGCTTTGAGTCCCAACTCTGTCTTCTCAGCAACCGCTTTACGAAACAAGTCGCCGCTAGCGACGTGAGCGATACCCAGCGCTTGGGAGAGCATCTCGGCCTGTGTCCCCTTGCCTGACCCCTGCGCGCCGATCAGGATAATATACACGTTCCCTCCGGTAATCCCAAGGCTCAACTTTGAACCTTTACGTGAGGAAGCCCGAATAGTTACGCATTACCATCTGGGCTTCGATCTGCCTGACTGTGTCCAGCACCACACCCACTACAATCAGCACTGCCGCACTACTGAGTAACTGGTTGCCGCCTACACGCGCGAAAAATGGCAAAATTGCCACAATTCCCAGGAATAACGCGCCACCCAACGTAATACGATTGAGAATATCGTTCAAGTGTTTGCGTGTCGCTTCACCCGGACGATAACCAGGAATATGAGCACCCTGCTTCTGCAAATTCTCCGGGATGTTCTGCTGTTGCCATACCACATACGCATAGAAGTAGGTAAATGCTACTACTAATCCAAAGTAGATGGCCCAGTAATACCAGGTCCCCGTATTTACAATATAGGTTCCAATCCAGTTCGATGCATTCGCTAACCAGCTGGTATTACTACTCGCCAGGTACTGGGCCAGCACTGTCGGGAAGATCAACATAGACTGCGCGAAGATGAGCGGGATCATACCCGCGCTGTTCACCTGCATTGGAATATAGGTTCTTTGCGCAGTACCCACCAGCATGCCCCGCCCCACCATGCGCTTGGTCGGATACTCAATCGGCACGCGTCGCTGACCTTGATAGATGTAGACTATGCCAAGGATCGTAATCAAACCAATAAACGCGAAGACAACAATACTGACGATACTGCCGCCTGCGGTTGAGCTAGCTGTATACCCCTGGTATACCAGGCTCGGGATACCACTTACAATTCCACCAAAGATAATGATCGAAATGCCATTACCGATACCATTCTCCGTGATCAACTCACCAATCCATACCAGAATCATTGTTCCGGCAGTCAGCGAGAGCAGGATGGCCAGCGACTCCAACGAATACTGCGGATCGAAGAGGTTAAAGTTCGTCAGCACGCCGAATCTCACAAAGAGTGCCGCGCTGCCAATAGCCTGCAAGAATGCCAATGGTACAGTGACGAGGCGTGTAATCTGGCTGAAGCGCAGGCGTCCAGCCTCACCCTCGCGCATCATGTTCGCTAATGCCGGGATAATTGGCTGCAAGAGTTGCATCACAATCGTCGCAGTTATATACGGATAAACTCCCAGCGCAACTATCGAAAACTGCTTCAATGAACCGCCTGAAAAGATATCCAGCAAACCGAGCGTCTGCCCAAGGTTGTTATTACTATTCGGCGACGAAAACAGATTGTTCAGGGCCAACGTTTCAGTGTGTGTCAAAGGCACCGTGATATGAGCGAGGACGCGGTAGATCAATAACATCGCTAGAGTAAAGAGAATTTTTTTGCGCAGATCCGGAATAGTCCAGACACTCCGCAGTCGTTCCCACATGGGAGTCTCCTTTCACGAATTAACATGGATATACTACCATATTATAACGAGCAGTTATACCCCTGAATTCCGTTGTGCTGATGTCTTTTTACCTTCGTCCTTACGCCGTTTCGTCTTTTCGCTCACTTTTGTCGGAATGATCTCAACAGTGCCGCCTGCAGCTTCTATCTTGGCACGGGCGCTGCTAGAAAACTTGTGCGCGCGCACAGTCAGCGCGCGATCCACTTCGCCTTCTCCCAGGATCTTCACCAAACCCCTGCCCTCGGCCTTTGTCATTAAGCCTGCTGCCACCAGGGCATCAGGCGTCACCTGCGTGCCAGGTTCAAACAGTTCAAGATCCTTGATATTGACAATTGCATAATCACGACGGAAAGGTATATTGCTGTTCCCCAGGCCACGCAAGAATGGCAGGCGTTTCGACAGGCGTGTCTGGCCGCCGCTAAACGCTCGATTTATTTTTCCGCCAGTGCGAGCCTTCTGACCTTTCGTACCCCGGCCAGCGGTCTTGCCACGACCGGAGCCGTGTCCACGACCTACCCGCCTCTCCGGTTTATGCGAACCAGGAGCTGGCCGCAAATCAGCAAGTTTCATGAGACTATTTCCTCCACCTTTACCAGATGGTTCACCTTCCGAATCATCCCACGCAAGGCGGGATGGTCTTCATGCTCAACCGTCTGTTGGAGTTTGCGCAACCCCAACGCACGAATGGTTGCCTTTTGATCTTTTGAATAGCCAATCGCGCTTTTAACCCATTTAACACGCAGTTTCGTCATTTCTTTCTCCCATTGTCCCCTGACTACGATGTTCGCCGACCACCACGACGGTCTCCGCGCTCATTGCGCTCACCGCCACCACCACGGCGATCTCTTTCACCAGGCCCAGCACCCCCCCTACGCCCCGGAGTAGCCCTACTCTCACGCACTTCCTCTTCACGAATAGCTCGTGCTTGAGCAGCCTCTTCAGCGGCACTGGCAGCAGCGGCAAGCCGCTCGGCCTGTTTCCTACCGACAACTTCAGCAACCGTTTTACCCCGTAATGCGGCCTCTTCGCCGGCAGAACGTAACTCACGCAGGCCCTGTAGGCACGCCTGAACGGTATTCCCGGCGTTGGTGCTTCCGAGTGACTTGGTCAAGATATCACGTATCCCGACTGACTCCACCACTGCGCGTACCGCTCCACCCGCAATAACACCGGTACCGGGAGCTGCTGGCTTCAGCATGACCTCCGAGGCACCAAAGTGTGCCTTTACCATAAACGGAATAGTCGTTCCAGCCAGTGGGACCGTGATCAAATGCTTTTTAGCATCTTCCACGCCCTTGCGGATAGCTTCCGTATACTCGGCAGCCTTGCCCAGGCCAAAGCCGACATGCCCGTTGCGATCCCCAACAACTACGAGTGCCCGGATGCTAAAGCGCCGACCGCCTTTGACCACTTTGCTAACGCGGCGCACCTGCACCACCGTCTCTTCCAGATTTAATTTCGAAGCATCTATCCTTGGCATCTTATCTCCTCGCGGCCCTAGAAACTCAGGCCTACTTCACGAGCGCCTTCCGCAAGCGCAGCTACACGCCCATGATAGGCGTAACCACCGCGATCAAAGACGACACGACCGATACCTTTCTCCCTGGCACGTTGGGCAACCAGCTTACCCACCTCATGCGCAATCGCCACTTTCCGATTGCTGGCAATACCCTCCAGCGCTTCAACAGGCGTCCTCTTCACACCTTTCTCTGCGCTGGGCAGCAGGGTTTTAACCTGAGCAACAGGCTTGCCTCCCTTGCCGGAAGCTCCCTTCTGTGGCTGAGCCCCTTTCGCCGCTCCCTTCTCCGTCTTGGCCCCTTTTCCCCTGGCCGGGGCGACCTCAGCTGCTACCTCCACGGGTGCTGGTTCCGCTTTGGCCTCTTTTGGTTCAACAGCTTTCTTCGGCGGCGCAAAGTCACGCAGGGCCTCATCTATCGATGAAGCTGCAGCCAGTGTCTGGCCAGTCGTATCATCAATTATTTGCGCGTAGATATGCAGCCCACTGCGGTAGACGCTCAGTCGCGGACGCTGAAGTGAGCCTTCCAGGCGGTTCCTCATGCGCCGGTGCCGCTTAAGTCGCGCCTTGTTTGCATTAAATCGTTTTATCATTTCTTCTTACCACCGACTTTCCCAGCTTTGCCGGCCTTGCGGCGAATCGCTTCACCTGTGTAACGAATGCCCTTGCCTTTATACGGTTCAGGCTTACGAATCCGCCGGATACTCGCCGCAACCTCTCCTACCAGTTGCTTGTCAATCCCACTTACACTCAGCTTCGTAGCCTTGGTAGCCGGGTCAACACCATCAACACTAAATGTGATACCTTGGGGAGGCTGAACTTCGACAGGGTGGGAGTATCCCACCAGAATCACCAGGTTGTCCCCTACCTTTGCAGCACGGTAGCCCACACCATGAATCTCTAATTGCTTTGTATACCCTTTCGTCACTCCCTCAACCATGTTGTTGAGGAGCGAACGATACAGGCCATGCTTTGCTTTATGCTCTTTACTGTCTGATGGGCGAGTAACCGACAGGGTCCCATCCTTAAGCTCCAAAGTCAATGCAGGATCGACCCCATAGGACAATTCCCCTCTGGGACCCTTGACCGTCACCAGGTTTTCATCAGTCCAGGTCACCTGCACCTTTGGCGGCACAGGGATCGGAGCACGTCCAATACGAGACATCTTATACCCTCCTGCCTACCAAACGTAACAAACGACTTCACCACCCAGGCCTTCCCGGTAGGCATGTTGCCCTGTCATCAGACCTTGGGGTGTCGATAAAATGGCTACTCCCAGTCCACCGCGAACGCGAGGGATGTTAGCCCGTTTAGTGTACACACGCAGCCCAGGTTTGCTGACGCGCTTCAACTGCGTCAAAACCGGCTTCTTATCTACATAGCGCAGCGTGATACGTAGCGTACCCTGCGGGTTATCTTTCAGAATTTCGATATCCTTGATATAACCCTCTTCCTTCAGCACACGCGCAATCGCCAGCTTCATCTTAGAAGCCGGTATTAGTACGCGATTATGTCGCGCTGCAACCGCATTGCGAATACGAGTCAGCATATCCGCGACGGGATCCGTCATGTTCATGTAACAACATCCTCCGATTACCAGCTCGACTTCGTCACACCGGGCAACTCACCGCGCAACGCACGTTCGCGGAAGCAGATGCGGCAGAGACCGAATTTGCGCATATAGGCGCGAGGCCGCCCACAGATCCGACAGCGGTTATGCTGCTGCACTTTGAACTTGGGCTTGCGCTGCGACTTCACAATCATTGAGACTTTTGCCATTCCACTCTCCAGCATTATTTCTTAAAAGGCATGCCCATCAGTCTGAGCAGCCGCCGCCCCTCTTCGTCGGTGCGAGCTGTTGTCACAATACTTACTTCCATACCACGCACCTTATCAACCTTATCATAGTCGATTTCGGGAAAAACCAGTTGTTCACGCAACCCCAATGTGTAATTGCCACGGCCATCAAATGCCTCCGGCGAAACACCCTGGAAGTCGCGCAAGCGCGGCAGGGCTACATTCATGAGCTTATCGAGAAAGTAATACATGCGGTCACCACGCAGCGTCACCATAGTGCCAATCTGCATGCCTTCACGCAGCTTGAACGCCGCAACCGAACGCTTAGCACGTGTAATAACCGGTCGCTGCCCAGTAATCACCGCCAGGTCGGATATAGCAGCATCCATCGCTTTCGCATTCTGAATGGCCTCACCCATCCCAATATTCACTACTACTTTGTGTATCGCCGGTACCTGCATTGGATTACTGTAGTCAAACTCCTTTTGCAGGGCTGGCATGACCTCTTTCTGGTATTTTTCCTTCAGTCTTGGTGCCATCGTTTAACTACTCCTCGTCCGGTCTTCAATGACCTTCTGACATTTCTTGCACACACGTACCGAACGCAATTTTTGATCTGCGCCCAGAGGACGACGATCATGCCCCACCCGTGTCGGCTTGCCACACTCGGTACAAACTAGCATAGTATTCGAGACGTGAATAGGCATCGCTTTTTCAATGATGCCTCCCTGGCGCGTCTGACCCTGCGGTTTTATATGCTTTTTCGCAATATTCAGGCCCTCAACAATCACTTTGCTGACCTGTGGCAGCGCCCGCGAAACCGTCCCCTGCTTGCCTTTATCCTTACCTTTGATGATCAAGACGGTGTCACCTTTCTTGATATTCATCTTGGCAAGGTGTAGAGGCTTCTTCTCTTTTTGTCGTATTACCATATCTTCCCTCTAAAGTTTGTCGTTTGTCTTTGTCGTACCCGCGGAACGACAAACATCAACGAAAACTACCGGAGCGCACTGCTTGTCCCAATACATGACGCCCAGCGTAATCACATACTGGCGTTTGCATTAGTTCCAAGACGCCTCCCCGGCCCTACAGTACTTCGGGTGCCAGCGAAATGATCTTCATGAAGTTACGTTCACGTAGTTCGCGAGCCACCGGGCCAAAGATACGTGTGCCTCGCGGGTTATTGCCGGCGGCGATGATCACAGCAGCGTTCTCGTCAAAGCGAATGTGCGAGCCATCGGCGCGTGCATACTCCTTGGCCACGCGCACAACTACCGCGTTCACTACCTCACCCTTTTTCACTTGCCCATTTGGTGCAGCCTGCTTTACAGAGGCTTTGATGATATCTCCTATCCCTGCATACCGCTTCGATGAACCACTCAGGACGCGAATGCACATGATCTCCTTTGCGCCTGTATTGTCGGCGACTTTCAGACGTGTCTGTGGCTGAATCATTCCGACTCCTCCTCTTCCGCTTCACCCGCTTCCTCTTCTGCTTCATCGGATGTAGTAGACGTCAGGTCTGGATCAGCCTCAGCCAGCACTTCTTCCACCGGGACAATACCACTGCCGGGCTTCAAGATCTCTACCAAGCGCCAGCGCTTCATCTTGCTCAGGGGGCGGGTCTCCTCAATGCGCACTAAATCGCCAACCTGACCGGTATTCTCTTCATCATGCGCGTAGAAGCGTTTCGTCCGCCTGTAAGTACGCTTATAGATACGATGCTTCTTTAACGACTCTACGGCGACGACTATCGTCTTATCCATCTTATTACTTACTACGGTCCCAACTTTTACCTGGCGGTGAACCTGGGCCCTCTGCGTGTCCGTAGCATGTGTGCTCTGCTCCGTCATCCCTCGGCCTCCAACTGTGTCAACCGGTGCAGCACACGAGCAATGTCCTTGCGCGTCTGCGTAAACACCCGGTTGTTTTTTATTTCACCACGCTGCTGTTGCAAGCGGAGATTGAACAGCTTCATCCGCAAATCCTTGAGTTCTCGTTGCGCTTCGCCATAGGTGAATTCTTGAACCTGCTTGCGGCGTTCTCTAACCTTCGACACTCTCTGCCTCCCCTCGTGTTAGAAAGCGTGTTTTAACCGGCAGTTTATGACCGGCCAGGCGCACTGCCTCTTTGGCGACTTCTTCACTCACGCCGCCAATCTCGAAGATAATACGACCTGGCTTGATTACTGCCACATAATGATCAACGGCCCCCTTACCACTTCCCATGCGTGTCTCGGCAGGTTTGGCCGTGATAGGCTTATCAGGGAAGACGCGGATCCACACTTTACCACCACGCTTCATAAAGCGGGTGAGCGCAATACGCGCCGCTTCGATCTGACGAGCCTCCAACCAGCAAGGCTCCAAAGCCTGCAGCCCAAAATCACCGAAGGCGAGTGTGCTGCCACGCTGTGCAGCGCCTTTCATGCGGCCGCGATGCTGCTTGCGGTACTTATATCGTGATGGTGCCAATAACATGGCTTCAAATCTCCTCTACTCGCTCTCAGTAGCGCCATCGCCATCGCCCGGCGCAGGTGGAGGTGGCGTCGGAGCCTGCGTTACCTCAGTCTCCCGAACATCTTGAACCGCTGGCACCTGGTTTTCAGAAACAGCCTGCGTCTCTGGAGCCTGCGTTACCTCGGTCCCCTGAACATCTTGAGCCGCCGGCACCTGGTTTTCAGAAACAGCCTGCGTCTCTGGAGCCGCCGCAGTCTGTTCAGCAGGACGTCCAGTTCGCCCTGAGCGCGCTGGGCGCTCTCCCTGTGAGCGTGGTGCACGTGCTGGCCTCTCGCCACCTTGTGCTCGCTCTCCTGGCCCGCGCTCGCCACCTTGTGCTCGCTCCCCTCTCTGCACACGCTCTCCCGGTGCCCGTGGCGATCGCTCTCCTGGCGCCCTTGGCGGTCGCTCTCCCTGCCCACGCGCAGGACGCTCGCCTCGCGGCTGGCGCTCTCCTACTTGTGAGCGCTCTCCCTGCCCACGCGTGCCACGTTCACCACGTCCTCCGCGGCGATCACCACGGCGGTCGCCACCATCACCTCGCTCACGCGGAGCGAATGGCGTGGCAACTTCTTGCTGCGCTTCGCCGCCCTCACGGCGCTTGTCGGGAAGAATATCTCCCTTATAAATCCATACCTTGATGCCTATCACACCAAAAGTGGTATGTGCTTCTGTCAGGCCGTAGTCAATGTCGGCACGCAGAGTATGTAAAGGAATCTTCCCCTCTACCTCTTTCTCACTGCGAGCGATTTCCGCGCCGCCCAACCGCCCACCAACTATGACTCGTATGCCCTTCGCATTTGCACGCATCGTCCTCTGCACCGCCTGCTTCATGGCACGGCGGAACGAGATGCGCTTCTCCAACTGCTCTGCAATACTACGCCCAACCAGGTATGCGTCCAGTTCGGGTTGGCGAATTTCGACGATATTCAAGCGTACACGCTTTTTGGTCTTCCTCTCCAGCACAGCACGCAATTTATCTACCTTCTCGCCACTTTTACCGATCACGATGCCCGGCTTCGCAGTATGAATTGTTACCGATACCTGGTTTGTAGCAGCACGTTCAATCTCGATACGCGAGATTGAAGCATTGGCAAGTTCCTTTTGGATTGTCTCGCGCAGCAGTCTATCCTCTGCAACCAAATCCTTGTAATCACGCTCGGCGTACCAGCGAGACTGCCAGCCTTTAACGACGCCGAGCCTGAAACCCGTGGGATGCACCTTGTGTCCCAAAAGTGTCCTCCTTCTTAGCGTCTCTAGTTGCCGGCATCCGCCGGGTCGTCTGAGACTACCACCGTCACATGGCAGAAGCGCCGCAGTATGCGCGCCGCTCGACCATGTGGCCGCGCTTTAATGCGCTTGATCCGGAATGAGTCATCCGCCACAATATTCAGAATATATAAATCATCTGGATCCAAATTGTAGTTGTTCTCCGCGTTTGCCGCTGCCGACGCCACAACCTTACTAACTGGCCGTGCACCCGCGTTGGGCATGAACTGAAGATACGCCAGAGCCTCATTCACACGAAGCCCTTTCACCGCATTAGTGACGAGACGCATCTTGCGCGGGGGAATACCAATGTTTTTAGCAATAGCCCTGACTTGCATCTTTCACCTCAGCGGACCGACGTGGTCCTCTCACTCCTACCTCCCGCATGACCTCGAAAGTGCCGTGTGGGAGCAAACTCACCCAGCTTATGGCCCACCATATTTTCTGTGATATAGATAGGCACATGCGTCTTGCCATTATGGACGCCAATCGTCATCCCCACCATTTGGGGGAAGATTGTCGAAGCACGTGACCAGGTCTTGATTACACGGCGGTCGCCGCTCCGCATCATGGCCAGCACTTTTTTTCTCAGCGACTCGTGAATATACGGTCCCTTTTTTCTTGAGCGCGACATTTGCTATCTCCTCCTGCCGGCATTGCGACGGCGCACAATGAATTTATCGCTTCTCTTATTGCGGCGCGTCTTATAACCAAGAGCAGGTTTACCCCAGGGTGTCTGCGGCTGACCGCCAATGGGCGCACGCCCCTCACCACCACCGTGTGGATGGTCGCGTGGATTCATCGCAGAGCCTCTCACTGTAGGACGACGCCCCATGTGACGCGCACGACCGGCTTTTCCAATGCTGCGGTTCTCGTGATCTGCATTGCCCACCTGTCCAATCGTTGCCATGCATAGAATATGCACCCGGCGCTGCTCACCCGATGGCAAACGTATCAAAGCATAATCACCTTCTTTTGCCATCAGTTGCGCACCCACACCTGCACCACGAGCCAACTGACCGCCACGACCTCTCGTCAGCTCGATGTTGTGAATTGTCGTACCAGTCGGAATATTCTTCAAGGGAAGCGCATTGCCTAGCTTGATATCAGCCTCGGGCCCTGCCATCACCTGATCGCCGACTTTTAACCCCAATGGGGCGATTATATAGCGCTTCTCACCATCCAAATAATGCAGCAGCGCAATACGCGCTGAACGATTCGGATCGTACTCAATCGCGGCTACTTTGGCAGGCACGCCCAGTTTGTTGCGCTTAAAATCAATCAAGCGATAAGCGCGTTTGGCCCCGCCACCACGATGGCGCGTGGTAATCTTACCCTGATTATTGCGCCCGGCGTGCCTTTTAAGCTTCACCACCAGAGATTTCTCTGGCTTGGTCTTTGTAATCTCCTCGAATGTCGAAACCGACATGCCGCGACGCCCAGGAGATGTTGGTCGGTACTGTCTAATTGGCATCTCTCAACACCTTACGCTCTCAATGCGTCGATCGATTCCCCTTCAGCCAGGGTGACGATCGCCTTCTTCCACTCGCGGGCCTCTAAAGGCCGAGGAGCGGTACCTTTACGTCGTATCGTACGCTTCTTCCCAGGCATGCGCATGACATTGACCGAGATAACTTTCACTTTGAACATCGTCTCAACTGCGCGGCGAATATCAATCTTGTTCGCCTCCAATGCCACCCTGAAAGTGTACTGGTTATACTTTTCTTGCAGCTTCACTGTTTTCTCTGTGACTATACCATGGCGCAGTATTTCTGTGATCTCCACAGCTCTATTCCTCCTCGCCCTCTGTTGGAGTTGATGCCTCGGATGTCTCTGGCTCTTCCTCCTGAGACTCCCCGGCTACTCCCTCTTCACTTGCCTCAGACTGCCCCTCTGCTTCCTCTACATGCTCGGGAGCCTCGGCTTCGGCTTCCTCCTCCCGTTCTGCTGCAATGGTTTGACTTGCTTCCTCGGCGCCTAAGCCTTCACCGAAGACCAATTCAATCCAGCGCACAGTCTCCCTTGGCATAATCAAACAATCATGTTTCAGCAGTTCCACGACGTTTATCGAGGAAACATGCTGCACCTTGGCAGAAGGAATGTTGCGGGTCGAAAGCACAATATTCTCGTCACGCTTTGGCAGCATCATCAACACGCGCTTTCCATTCACAGGCAGCCTGTCCAGGATCTCCAGCATCTCTTTTGTACGCGGAGCCTCCAGCGCCAAATCACTCAGCACGATTAGTTGCTCATTTGCAACTTTATCGGACAGCGCAGACCTGATCGCCAGGCGACGCATCTTCTTCGGCACATCATGATGGTAAGGATGCGGCTTTGGACCAAATACAGTACCACCATGGCGGAACTGCGGAGCACGTGTACTCCCCTGGCGGGCACGTCCCGTTCCTTTCTGCTTATACGGCTTTCTATTTCCGCCCGATACTTCACTACGAGTCTTCGTCGAAGCGTTTCCTTGACGGCGATTCACCAGTTGCGCGGTGACAACCTGGTGGAGAACCGCCACGTTAGGGGTAACTCCGAATACCTGCTCGCTCAGTTCGAGCTTTCCTACGGCCTCTCCGGCCATGTTATACACTGTAGTCGAGGGCATTGCGGTTACCTCTTCACATGCTTCTTAATCATGAGCAGCCCTCCATTGGCGCCGGGTACAGAACCCTTGACCAGGAGCAGGTTGCGCTCAGGATCAGCTTGAATCACTTCCAGTTCCTTTACTGTGACACGTTCATTTCCCATGTGACCTGCCATACGCGTGCCTTTCAACACACGCCCTGGAGTAGTACCAGAACCGATCGAGCCAGGCGCGCGAGTGCGGTCTGACTGGCCGTGCGTCTTGGGTCCGCCCCTGAAACCATGGCGTTTGACTCCGCCCTGGAAACCTTTACCTTTGGAGGTGCCAACGATATCAACCGACTCGCCAACCACGAAAAGACTCGTGTCAAATTTCGCACCGAGTTCCAGGCCATCCGGCCTGACACCCTCTTGCAACCCTACCTCGCGCAATACCTTAAATGGACCAAGTTCTGGACCAGGGCGGCGCTGGCGATTTTGTGACACCTTGAGTAACTTCTGGATTTGCTTATCCTTTTTATCTTCAGAAGTTGTTTCCTTTTGCGCTTCCCCCTCATCGGTATCGCTCGTGGTTTTCTTCCCACGCTGTTCCTGCTGGTAGGTCTGTAGACGTTTGCGCTGCGCCTTTAACAAGGGCAAACTATGTCCAAGATGCCCCAATTCAGGACGGACGGCGCTTTTCAATCTCGCCTGCTCAAACCCAATCTGGACAGCTTCATAACCATCACGGGCAGCAGTCTTAATCTGCGTTACAACACACGGACCAGCTTCGATCACTGTGACCGGGATAGCTGTGCCGTTCGGCCCAAATACCTGGGTCATGCCGACTTTTCTGCCCAACAACCCACTGAGCATATCCTTTCCTCTCTTCTCTGCTGTAGGGGCCGATTTATCGGCCCTTGTGACCATGTCCCTGCTCTACAGCTTGATTTCGATGTCTACGCCTGCGGGCAGATTCAACCGTGTTAGGGCCTCAACCGTTTTGTTGGTCGGCTCAATAATATCTATCAGGCGCTTATGCGTACGAATCTCAAATTGGTCACGCGCATCTTTATCAATAAATGGCGAACGCATCACGGTATACTTATTGATCTCCGTGGGTAGAGGCACCGGGCCTGAGACCCGCGCACCTGTCTGCTGCGCGGTATCGACAATCTGCATCGCTGATTGATCGAGAATGCGGTGATCGTATGCTTTCAGGCGAATGCGAATCCGCTGTTGTTTAGTTCCTGTAGCCATATCTTTCTCCTATGCAGGACTCCTGGCATCTACTTGAGCGCCGGCCTCACACAGGGTACCCTTTGCGGGTACCCCTTTTTGCTTATTCTTCGACCCTGGTGCAGACGCCAGCGCCCACGGTGCGTCCACCCTCGCGGATGGCAAAATGCACCCCCTCTTCCATCGCGACCGGCACGATCAACTCCACCGTCATCTCGATGTTGTCCCCCGGCATCACCATCTCCACCCCCTCCGGCAGCCTGATCGCTCCCGTCACATCCGTCGTGCGCACGTAAAACTGCGGCCGGTACCCGTTGAAGAACGGCGTGTGCCGCCCTCCCTCTTCCTTCGACAACACGTACACCTGCGCCTGAAACCGCTTGTGCGGCTTGATCGACCCCGGCTTCGCCAACACCTGCCCCCGCTCTAACTCCGTGCGCTCCACTCCGCGCAGCAGACAGCCCACGTTGTCCCCCGCGATCCCCTGATCCAGCGTCTTCTGGAACATCTCCACTCCCGTCACCACCACCGTGCGCGTCTCCTCCTTCATCCCCACGATCTCCACCTGCTCGCCCGTCTTGACCACCCCGCGCTCGATACGCCCCGTGCCCACCGTGCCGCGCCCCTTGATGCCAAACACGTCTTCGATCGGCATCAAAAACGGCTTGTCCGTCGCACGCTGCGGCGTCGGGATGTAGCTGTCCACCTGGTCCATCAACTCCCAGATGCACGCCGCCTCCCCATCCGTGCGCGACAGGTCCCCCGCGCTCTCCAACGCGCGCAGCGCCGAGCCCCGGATCACCGGCACCTCGTCACCGGGAAACTGGTAGCGACTCAGCAACTCGCGCACTTCCAACTCCACCAGTTCGAGCAACTCCTCGTCGTCCATCATGTCCACTTTGTTCAAAAACACTACCATGGCCGGCACTTCCACCTGCCGGGCCAGCAGGATGTGTTCGCGCGTCTGGGGCATGGGCCCATCGGGCGCGCTCACCACCAGGATCGCCCCGTCCATCTGCGCGGCCCCGGTGATCATGTTCTTGATGTAGTCGGCATGCCCCGGGCAGTCCACGTGCGCGTAGTGGCGCTTCTCGGTCTCGTACTCCACGTGGGCGATGGCAATCGTGATGCCGCGCTCGCGCTCCTCGGGCGCTTTATCGATCTGGTCGAAAGCCACGTATTTGTTGGACGCGTTGGCTTTGGCCAGCACTTTGGTGATGGCCGCGGTCAGCGTGGTCTTGCCATGGTCGATGTGCCCAATCGTGCCCACGTTCACATGCGGCTTCGTTCGCTCAAACTTCTTCTTTGCCATGAGTTTTCCTCATCCTCCATCAGTGCTCAGTGCAAACATATGTGCGTCAGGGGCTGCACCTTTGCGATAGCACTTGTTATGTTTCCATTTGCAACGTATATAAAAAGATAGTAATGCAGCTTGACCGGTAGGCCTCTCCCCTGAATTTGGCTCCGCAGCTTTAATCTCACCGTGATGTAGAAGACGCATTGGCTTGCGTCTGCCCGCATCACGACTTTTCTCCCTTGAGGCGCAAAGCCTTGCGCCCTTACATCACATTATCAAGGCATCCTTAACGGGTTGCCTTGGCAACAATCGTATCTGCGATATTTTTCGGCACAGGATCGTAGTGTGCAAACTCCATTGAATAGTTGGCGCGACCGCTGGTCATCGAACGGAGATCGTTCACATAGCCGAACATCTCGGCAAGGGGAACATAGCCCCGCACTACCACCATTGATCCGCGATTGTCCATCCCTAGAATCGTCCCACGGCGCCGGTTTAGATCACCGATTACATCGCCATAGAATTCCTCGGAGGTGGTCACCTCTACCAACATTACAGGTTCAAGTAGAATAGGAGCCGCTTTACGTGCTGCCTCTTTGATCGCTAGCGAACCGGCGGTTTTAAAGGCCATTTCGTTCGAGTCAACTTCATGATACGATCCATCATAAAGCGTGACCTTCACATCAATCATCGGAAACCCGGCAATTATGCCATTTTCCAATGTTTCGCGAATGCCATTCTCTACAGGTTTAATATATTCTTTGGGTACTACGCCGCCAACAATGGCATTGATAAAATCAAAGCCTTTGCCGCGCTCGTTAGGGGCTACTCTGATCCACACGTCGCCATACTGCCCATGTCCGCCAGTCTGCCGGACATGTTTGCCCTGAGCCTGGGCTTCGCGTGTGATCGTCTCACGGTAAGCAACCTGCGGGCGACCCACGTTTGCCTCAACCTTAAACTCGCGGAAGAGACGATCTACAATCACTTCCAGGTGCAGTTCACCCATACCATTAATGATAGTCTGGCCGGTTTCTACATCGGTATGTAACTGGAAAGTCGGATCCTCCTCCGTCAGCTTATTCAGCGCAATTGCCATTTTATCCTGGTCAGCACGTGTCCTTGGCTCGATGGCGATCTCAATGACCGGCTGTGGAAAGATGATAGACTCCAGGATGACAGGATGCTGAGCATCGCTCAATGTATCGCCCGTGAAGGTGTTGCGCAGGCCTACGGCAGCACAAATGTCACCCGCACGGATTTCATCGATATCCTCGCGATGATTCGCGTGCATACGCAGCAGGCGCCCGATACGTTCCGTCTTATCCTTGGTGCTATTCTCAACAGCCGCACCTTTCGTCAGCGTACCCGAATAGACACGCAGATACGCCAGGCGCCCAACAAAAGGATCAGAAACAATCTTGAAGACCAGCGCACTAAAAGGTGCAGAATCATCTACCTCGCGCGTAACTGTCTCATTTGTATCAGGATCGATGCCCTTTGGAGCTGGAATATCAAGAGGAGAAGGTAGATAGGTAATCACAGCATCCAGCATTGCCTGCACGCCCTTGTTCTTCAGCGCTGAACCACAAAGTACCGGCACCAGAGTGCCGGCAATCGTTGCTTGACGGAGCGCCGCGACAAGCTCCTCTTTGCTAATCTCCTCACCCTCGAGGTATTTGAGGGTCAACTCCTCATCCGTCTCGGCCACGCGCTCAACCAACAACTCGCGCTGCTGTCTGAATTCGGCCTCCATGTTCGCGGGCACCTGCGTATGATCTGACTTTGTGCCGAGGTCATCAGTAAAGATAACCGCCTGCTGCTCAATCAGGTCTACAAATCCTTTAAAATCGCTTTCCTGCCCAACCGGAATCTGGATTGGGACAGGTGATGCGCCCAGGCGCTCACGAATCATCTCCACTGTACGCCAGAAATCGGCGCCTAGCCGATCCATTTTATTTACAAAGCAGATACGAGGGACATTATACTTGTTCGCTTGACGCCACACGGTCTCAGATTGTGGCTCGACACCGGCCACTGCATCAAAAACGACGACGCCGCCATCCAAAACACGTAGCGATCGCTCGACCTCAGCCGTAAAGTCCACGTGGCCGGGCGTATCAATGATGTTGATGCGGTTATCCAGCCAAAAACAGGTTGTAGCGGCCGATGTGATCGTAATGCCACGTTCCTGCTCCTGTGGCATCCAGTCCATCGTCGCTGCTCCTTCATGCACCTCACCCATACGGTGAATCTTCTTAGTATAGAAGAGAATGCGCTCGGTGGTGGTCGTTTTACCAGCATCTATATGAGCAATAATACCAATATTTCTTGTTTTTTCCAGTGGAAATTCTCTAGCCATGTGTATTGTTACCAGCGATAATGAGCGAAAGCCTTGTTAGACTCCGCCATTTTATGGGTCTCCTCACGTCTCTTAATCGTCGCCCCTTGTCCAGCAGCTGCATCCATCAATTCGCCAGCAAGTTTCTCCGACATTGTTTTTCCTGTGCGGGCACGAGCCGAACGAATCAGCCAGCGCATCGCCAGCGCGTTACCTCGCTCCCTACGTATATCAACGGGCACCTGGTAAGTCGAACCACCGACACGGCGAGGTTTCACTTCCAGGCTAGGCGTCGCATTCTTCAACGCCTGCTCAAACACATCGAGCGGTTGCCGTTTCTGCCTGGCCTCAATAACGTCAAACGCATCGTATATGATACGCTCGGCCAGGCTGCGTTTTCCATCCAACATTAACTTACCGATAAAGCGAGCAACATTCCGGTTCTTATACTTCGCATCCGGTACGTCCGGCCGCCGCACCACTCTTTTACGTCTTGGCAAGGTGTACCTCCTCCTGATAAACACCAGAAAAGGCGTCGATTCGATTGCGTGGGTAGCTCATAGGCTACCCACGCAATCTCAACAGACGCCTACATGCGAGTGCCTATCCACTCCGTGGAGAACACTCGACTCTCATCGCAATTGCAGAAGAACACGCTTCCCTAATAGTTTTCGCGATGATGTGTGATTTGCCGACCTACCTGAGGCGTTCAGGCGGTATCGGGTGGACACTACAGGGGGCAATACATTTCGCCCCTACTATCTCTCTTATCGCCTCTTGCCGGCGGCTGCCTGCCCTGGCTTCGGCCGCTTGGCTCCGTACTTGGAGCGGCCACGACGACGTTTTGCAACTCCATCACTGTCCAGCGTACCACGGACGATGTGATAGCGCACGCTCGGTAAATCCTTTACGCGCCCACCACGAATGAGTACGACGGAGTGCTCTTGCAAATTATGCCCTTCACCTGGGATGTAAGCAGTCACTTCCATCCGGTTACTCAACCGAACGCGGGCAATCTTGCGCATTGCCGAGTTCGGCTTCTTGGGCGTCATGGTACGCACCTGCGTGCACACGCCGCGCTTCTGCGGCGACCCACGCAGGGTTGAAGTTCGGTTTTTCAGCGCATTGAATGAAAATCGCAACGCCGGGGCCTTAACCTTCTCTTTCTTCTGTGAACGGCCCTTTCGGATCAACTGATTGATCGTCGGCAATGAAAGATTCTCCCTATCCTCTCAAAGGCACAACTTACTGCGCCCTGTATTCCACATTCGTGCGGAGTCTTATAATATCACTCATTATCCGGGCTGTCAAGTACCAAACCTCCAAGAGTACTTGCGCCTGCGCCGACTCCAACACTCGCAACCGGAGTCGGCGTTGCCAACCGGGCCGCCGCCTGCTGCTGGCGAGCAATCTGCTCGCGGCGCCGTTGCGCCATGCCCGAGCCAGCAGGAATGAGCTTACCTATAATCACATTTTCCTTCAGCCCTACCAGGTGATCGGTCTGAGCCTCAATCGCAGCCTCCGTTAGCACCCGCGTGGTCTCCTGGAATGAAGCCGCCGCCAGGAAGCTATCGGTATTGAGTGAAGCCTTGGTGACACCCAGCAGTACCGTTTGCGCGGTTGCGGGTTCACCGCCCTCCGCTAGCACGTGGGCATTGGTATCCGCATACACAAAACGATCTACCAGGTCATTTGGCAACATCTCGGTATCGCCTGGCTCGTCCACTTTAACGCGGCGCAGCATCTGGCGAATGATTACCTCGATATGCTTGTCATTGATATAGACACCTGTATTACGATAGACTTTCTGAACTTCCTTCACCAGGTACATCTGAACAGCTTCACGCCCCTGGATGCGCAACACATCTTGCGGGTCGCGCTGGCCTGCAGTAATCGGAGTTCCCGCCTGGATCTTCTGGCCTGGAGTTACCGCGATATTGCGTGCTGCCGCGATTGGATACGCACGTTCCTCACGCTCCTCGAAGCGAATGGAAAGTAAACCACTCGCATTTATCAGGGCTTCGCCTTCAGTACGAGCCAGCACAGGTACAGGCTCAGTGCCGTCTTCGTCGGCAGGCATCAGTGCAATCACCTGGTCCTTTTGCACCCTATCATGATCGTTGACAACTATCTGACTACCTTCAGGCAGTTGATACTCATCGAAGAAGACATTGGTAGAGACGACGCGTACTGTGCGAGCGCCACTATTCTCGTCTTTCACGATTTCTACCACGCCATCAATTTCACTTATCTCGGCCTTGTCTTTCGGCACACGCGCTTCAAACAACTCCTCGACACGTGGCAAGCCTTGCGTGATGTCTCCTTGTGCTCCTGCAATACCACCAGTGTGGAAAGTACGCATCGTTAACTGCGTGCCGGGCTCACCAATCGACTGGGCGGCAATAATCCCTACCGCCGCTCCAAGACCAGCAAGAGCATTGGCAGCAAGATCACGCCCATAACACTTGCGGCAAACTCCCCGGTGCGCCAGGCATCCAAGCACTGAACGCACACGCACAGCCTTGACGCCAGCGTTGACGATTTGATCGACCATCTCGTCGGTCAGTTCTTCGCCGACCTCTATCTCGTCAAAGCCTGGAATAGGATCCAACAGCACACGGCCCTTCAAGCGATCACGGATATCCGGCAGCATCATTCCTTTGCTGTCTTCCTCGGTAATCAGCATGCCCTCTGTGGTTCCGCAGTCTTCCTCAGTGACAATCACATCTTGCGCAACGTCGATCAAACGCCGGGTCAGGTAGCCAGACTCGGCAGTTCGCAGAGCCGTATCGGCCAGACCCTTACGGGCACCGTGACTACTGATGAAGTACTCCAACACACTCAGGCCTTCGCGGAAGTTACCGCGTATCGGGATGTCGATGATCTTGCCCGATGGGCTTGCCATCAAGCCACGCATTCCAGACAACTGGCGGATCTGCTGGAACTTCGCTTTGGTTGCCCCTGACTTCGCGATTGTGTAAATCGATCCATACGGGTCAAGCGTCGCCTCCACCATCTTCGTGACATTTTCGGTGGCCTCGTTCCAGGCATCAACGGTCTGCTGATATCGCTCGTTCTCGGTGATCAGTCCTTCACGAAACTGCTCTTCGAGTTCAGCGATTTTGGCATCTGCCCTCGCCAGTTCCTCTTGCTTACCTGCCGGCACCCTGACATCGCTAATGGCGATGGTTGTGCCAGCCTTTGTAGCATAGGAGAAGCCGAGGCGTTTGATTTCATCGGCCAGTTCAGCCGTCTTGGCGCGTCCATACTCTTTGAAACACTCGCCGATAATCTGCTTGAGGTTCTCTTTCTTCATCGGGTAGTTCTTAAACCGCAAGCGCTCCGGCAACGCATCATTCAAGATGACACGTCCTACGGTCGTTTCCACCAGCTTCCCGTTTGCATGCGCTGTAGCCTTCGCAGGTGGCGGCACATCATAGACATCCGCATCGCCTAGCCGCACTTTGATCAGCGCTTGCAGCTCAATTACCCCATGCTGGTAGGCCAGCAGGGCTTCGGTCGTATCAGTAAAGGTTCGTCCCTCACCCCTCATACCAGGGCGATCCTGCGTCAAGTAGTAGCATCCCAGCACCATATCCTGGCTTGCACCAATAGATGGCTCACCCGTTGCAGGAGAGAGCAGATTGCGCGTTGAAAGCATCAATCGCCGCGCCTCGTCCTGTGCTTTTTCAGACAGCGGCACATGTACCGCCATCTGGTCGCCATCAAAGTCTGCGTTAAAGGCTGAACAGACCAGTGGATGCAGTTGAATGGCGCTGCCTTCCACCAGCACAGCCTCAAAGGCCTGGATACCCAGCCGGTGCAGGGTTGGCGCCCGGTTCAACAATACAGGATGATCCTTAATCACCTCTTCGAGCACATCCCACACTTCTGGCTTGACACGTTCCACAAAGCGCTTCGCGCTCTTAATGTTATGCGCGAAGTTCTGCTCTACCAGCTTGCGCATCACAAATGGCTTGAAGAGTTCCAGCGCCATCTTCTTGGGTAAGCCGCACTGGTGTAATTTGAGATCCGGCCCTACCACAATCACGGAACGGCCAGAGTAGTCAACACGCTTACCAAGCAAGTTCTGGCGGAAACGGCCCTGCTTACCCTTGAGCATATCTGACAGGCTCTTCAACTTGTGATTGCCCGAACCAGCCACAGCACGGCCTCGTCGCCCGTTGTCAATTAAGGCATCGCATGCCTCTTGCAACATGCGCTTCTCGTTGCGAATAATGATCTCCGGTGCTCCCAACTCCAGTAGACGCTTGAGCCGGTTGTTACGGTTAATCACGCGCCGGTAAAGATCATTCAAATCAGATGTCGCGAAGCGCCCGCCATCGAGCTGCACCATAGGCCGCAAATCCGGTGGCAAAACTGGCAAAACCGTCAGGATCATCCATTCTGGATATGTGTTTGACTTGCGGAAAGCCTCTACGACCTTCAAGCGCTTCGTCGCTTTCTTGCGTCGCTGGCCAATAGTTGAACTAATTTCATTTCGCAGCTCGGCAGCCAGCTTATCCAGGCTGATCCCCGCGATCAGTTCGCGTACCGCCTCCGCGCCCATGCCTGCCCGGAATACATTCGAACCAAAGGCATCGCGCAATTCACGGTAGCGGTTTTCCTGGATAAGGTCCATTTTCTTGAGCCCTTCCAGGTCGCGCCGCAGTTGCTCCAGCCGATGTCGTCTATCGACCCGCTGTGACTCTAACTGTGTCTGCACTGAGTCAATTTGCCCCTGGTAGTCTACCGTCAGGCGCTCTGCTATATGGCCGCTATCTGCTTTCAAAGCATCGATTTCGCGGTGCGCATTTTCGGCGATATCGTTGCGGCTGGTCTCAGCAGCCCGTTCCAGTGTTTCAAGGTCTTTCGGCGTGACTACGTCGCCTTGCTTGACAATCACCCGGTCAGTTGGGCTAAAGATAATGTCTTCTTCGGCCTCCTGGCCCATTGCCGCCCGTATCTTGGCGCGTGTCTCGCTTTCGGCCTGTCTTGCTGCCTCGAGTTCCTGCTCGCGCCGTGCCTCAATTTCTTGTTGATCCGCGGTATTGCGGCTCAGCGCGTCTTGAATATCGCTCTCACGCTTCTCTTTCAGGCTATCGATGCGTTCGACAACCCTGTCATCCAGGTTTTGATCGAGCTTGATCAGCTCTTCATCTATACGCATCAATTCCCGCTGGCGCGCTTCCTCGTCAATATGCGTGACGACGTAGAGCGCAAAGTAGAGGATACGCTCCAGGTTACGCGGCGAAAGATCTAGCAAAAGGCCAATGCGACTCGGTGTCCCCTTGAAGTACCAGATGTGGCTCACCGGGGAAGCGAGTTCGATATGACCCATGCGCTCGCGGCGCACCTTTGAGCGTGCCACTTCTACTCCACACTTGTCACACACAATACCCTTGAATCGAACACGCTTATATTTACCGCAGTAGCACTCCCAGTCCTTCGTCGGGCCGAAAATGCGCTCGCAGAAAAGACCATCCTTTTCCGGCTTCAGCGTACGGTAATTGATGGTTTCCGGTTTCGTTACCTCGCCATAACTCCACCCACGAATCTGCTCAGGACTGGCAAGGCTAATACGTATTGCATTAAAATCATTTACTTCGAGCATGATGCCTCCTGGTGTTGGGGTACAAACTGCGTGCCCAGCCACCTCGTCTGGCGTATTCGATTACGCCCCTCCCATGTTGGATGCAATTGATTGGATAACCGCTGCCTGCTGTAACAGGCGGCGGTTCGACTCCGAATTACTGATCTCCTTCGAAACCGGATAAGTTAATGCCCAGTTCTGGCATTACATCGTTTGAGGTGTCCTCGACAAATTGAATCTTCTGTTCATCTTCGTTGAGCACCTCTACATTAATGCCAAGGCTTTGTAATTCTTTGACTAAGACTTTAAAGGATTCCGGCACTCCCGGCTCCATAATATTTTCACCCTTGACGATGGCTTCGTAGGTCTTGACACGTCCTACGACATCGTCAGACTTGACCGTCAAGATCTCCTGCAAGATGTTCGCAGCACCGTAGGCCTCGAGCGCCCATACTTCCATCTCACCGAAACGCTGACCACCAAACTGCGCTTTGCCACCCAGCGGCTGCTGCGTTATCAGGCTATATGGACCCGTTGAACGAGCATGGACCTTGTCTTCAACCAGGTGCGCCAGCTTCAACATATAGGTATAGCCAACGGTAATCGGCTGGTCGAATGGTTCTCCCGTTCGCCCATCAAAGAGCTGTATCTTACCTGTCTCTGGCAAGCCGGCACTGCCCAGGTACCCCTCGATATCTTCTTCAGTAGCGCCATCAAACACCGGCGTGGCGATCTTAAAGCCCAATTCATGAGCAGCCCAGCCGAGGTGGGTTTCCATAATCTGTCCGATATTCATACGATGCGGCACACCTAATGGGTTCAGGATGATGTCGACTGGCGTCCCATCGGGCAGGAACGGCATGTCTTCGATTGGCAATACCCGCGAGATGACGCCCTTGTTGCCGTGGCGTCCGGCCATCTTGTCGCCAGCACCAATTTTGCGCTTCTGGGCGATACTGACACGCACCAGTTGATTGACGCCTGGAGGCAGTTCATCGCCCTGGTCTCGCGAGAATACCTTCACCTCAACGACTTTGCCACGCTCACCATGGGGTACGCGCAGGGAGGTGTCTTTCACCTCGCGAGCCTTTTCACCAAAGATGGCTCGCAGAAGCTTCTCCTCGGCGGTCAGTTCGGTCTCGCCCTTCGGCGTAATCTTACCGACGAGAATATCTTGCGGCCCTACCTCGGCGCCAACATAGATGATGCCACGCTCGTCGAGGTTACGCAGCCCTTCTTCGCCTACATTTGGGATGTCCCGCGTGATCTCTTCGGGTCCCAGCTTTGTGTCGCGCGCATCGATCTCGTATTTCTCAATATGTATAGAGGTGAAGAGATCTTCACGCACTATGCGCTCGCTGATGAGGATTGCATCTTCGAAGTTACCACCCTCCCAGCTCATAAAGGCGACAAGTATGTTTTGTCCAAGCGCAACTTCTCCATCTTCTGTGGATGAGCCATCGGCGATAACCTCCCCGGCAGTAACATAATCGCCTTTGCTCACAATTGGCCGCTGGTTGATGCAAGTGCCTGCATTGGAACGCACGAACTTGCGCAAACGGAAGGTATGCACCTCACCTTGCTCATCTACAACTTGGATCTGGCGAGCAGTCGATTGTACAACTTCGCCATTGATCGGGCTCACTACCACCTGGCCGGAGTCAATGGCTACCTGGCGCTCAATACCCGTACCACAAATCGGCGACTGCGGCTTCAGGAGCGGTACAGCCTGGCGCTGCATGTTGGCACCCATCAATGCCCGGTTCACGTCGTCATGTTCCAGGAACGGGATCAGCGCGGTTGCTACACTGACGGTCTGGCGCGGCGATACATCCATATAGTCCATCAAATCGGAGCTTTCCATCACGAACTCGCCCTGGTAACGAGCGAGTACGCGCTCCTCGGTGAATTCACCTTTATCATCAAGCTTCGCGTTCGCCTGGGCGATCCAGAAGTTCTCCTCGTCGTCGGCCGTGCGATAGTCTACTTCGTCGGTGACAAAGGGCCTGGTCCTCACTACAGCATCGCCTAACAACTCCGACAGCTTCGCAAACAACGCCTCGTCAACACGCACTCGCGTGCGCGCCTTGATAAGCACCTGGCCATTGGCTGACTTCACATCTTCATTTTCACGCCCGATAACGCCCCGGAATTCACGACCTATCAAGCGCGGGTCGTTGGCTCGTAAGCGTTTGTAGACCTTGCGATAGGGCGTTTCGATAAAGCCGTAAGGATTGATTTGTCCATAGGTCGCCAGGTTACCGATAAGACCAATGTTCGGACCTTCCGGCGTCTCAATCGGGCAGATACGGCCGTAATGCGAGCGATGCACATCACGCACTTCAAAGCCCGCTCGTTCTCGCGATAGTCCACCAGGACCGAGAGCTGATAGGCGGCGCTTATGCCCGATTTCGGCTAGAGCATTGGTCTGATCCATGAACTGCGAAAGCTGACTGCCACCAAAGAATTCCTTCATGGCTGCTACGACTGGGCGTATATTGATAAGTGCATTGGGAGTGGCCTGCCCTGGCTCCTGGATACTCATGCGCTCCTTGACAACGCGCTCCATACGCAGCAATCCAACACGAAATTGGGTCTGGATGAGTTCGCCAACACAGCGCACGCGGCGATTGCCGAGGTGGTCGATGTCATCTTTGCGCCCATGGCCGTTGTTCAATTGAATCAGGCGGCGCACTATGTTGACCAGGTCATCCTGCGTTAAGGTACGATAGCTCTGCGGTGTCGCAAGGTCCAGCTTCCTATTTAGCTTGTAGCGTCCGACACTGCCCAGGTCGTAACGCCGGGGATTGAAGAACATGTTCTTGACAAGCGAACGGGCATTATCAATCGTAGCTGGATCACCTGGACGCATCTTCTTATAGAGTTCGAGTAGCGCCTCGTCCTCTCGTTTGACAGGATCACGATCCAATGTCGCCTGGATGTAACGAATGTTGACATCGTTATCGACATCTCGGAAGGCGTCGAGGATGCCCTGGTCGGTCGAGAGATCCAGGCTCTCACCGTGCCACTGCTCTTTCGCCAGGCTCGCTATAGCGCGTAGCAAGGTAGTGATCGGTAGCTTGCGCTTGCGGTCGATTTTCACCGTGAGCAGGTTCTTGTTGCTTGTCTCAAACTCTAACCAGGCACCGCGTCCAGGAATGAGCTTGGCAGCATACAGCCTGCGGCCAGTCGTAGCGTCTTCGTCGGCGGTAAAGTAGACACCAGGCGAACGCACAAGCTGGCTAACCACGACACGCTCCGCGCCGTTAATAATGAATGTACCTTCCTTAGTCATGAGCGGGAAATCACCCATGAAGATATCCTTCTCGATGATTTCGCCAGTTTCTTTGTTAGTGAGGCGAGCCTTGACAGTTAAAGGGGCTGCGTACGTGGTATCACGGTCACGGCACTCATCCTCTGTGTACTTTGGCTTACCGAAAGGCTCCGGCGGTACGATAAATTCAAGCTTCAGGTTTTTCCCGGTAAAATCTTCAATAGGAGAAATTTCGTCAAAAAGTTCGCGTAGACCTTCTTTCTTAAACCATTCAAAAGAATCAAGTTGGATCTGAATCAGGCCCGGCATCGGCCGTATATCCGGAATACGCGCAAAAGAAACGCGCTCAGGAACTGTGACGGCCCTGCTGCTTACTGCCATTGGTAGTGTTCTCCTCTCACTGTTGGGGCTACCCTTTGCGGTCGCCCTCCCACCAGGATACCGAGGAGGAAACTGTAGAGGCGTGTGCCTCGAGGACACGCGCCCATGCGGTAACAAGGGCTCCTGTTATAGTCGTCCTTGCCTCCTCTATGCAAAATGAAAACTGAAGAAGAAAAAAGATAATTACCCGGATATTCCAGGTCAGAAACATTTTCTGACAAGAAAAGTAACCGCTGTTTGCCTTCGCAAGCGGTTACTCCTACGTCCCTACACATACTAGTTGTTTTTGGGTCATCCACTTACACATCCCCACATAATTATATGAAACATTCGCTATGTATAATAACAAAACGCGCCGCATCTTTCCCACATCGTGGTACTAATGTCGCTTTACCAACTCTTCTTAACAATAGTCTTATGCAAGCGCCATGGCCCTTTACAGCCACTTAAATAGGGGCGGCCAGGTCTCTTGCAGGTTTATGATGTGGCATCCTTGACACATGCAGTACCCTTACATGGGTAGTGGGGAATAAAGATCTTTCGTTCAGCGCTTCGTTTATATTTGTCTCTCAACCCTGTAACAAATCGCATACTTTTCCATGTCTAGCGACATAGATACTCCTACAGGATGTAGTATACGACAACCTAAAAGGAATGTCAATAGTTTTTGGGTTTTTGTTCCAATTGAGTTTTAGTCAGGAGTTTCTGGTGAAAAGCCGATCAACTATGGGAGGTATCGCATTTATGAAAACACAAAATGCGCCCGTGTTATTCCCGGTGGTCACTCCTGATAAAGAAGTTCCTCTGGTTTATTTTTCAGAACATTACTCGTGTAGGCATGCCTCCGCAAAGGGGCTTACCTTTTGGAATTGGTCTAAACACCAATTCCAAAAGTCGGTAAAAAGTGATTCTTGGGAGCTCACCATTATTATACCAGCATTGTAAAGCGATCCGCCTCTTCTAATGCAGCCTTGATCTCTTCGCCCAAACGAGGATTCCAGGGTCGTTCCGCATCAAGCCAGCGTTCGCGTAACAGGAAAAGAAGATGACGTTGATCCTCCGCGTCTAATAGATTAAGATCGAACAAAGATTCCTGTTGGTCAGGATGCATTATGGTCAAAACAAAACCATCTATTCTCAACGTTGTTTGGCTGCTGAGCTGATAGGTCTGCGGCGCTCCCATTTTACGGCAGAAAGAGACGCAGCCAATCCAACCAATCAGCACAAATGAAGCAGCAACTAAGGTAACAGCCAGCCCTGCTAGGCTCAAAGCAATCGCGGCAGCCGTGCACAATACGACGAGTGCAGGATTGGGTAGATGCAACGTCCAGCCTATCAGTATCTCTGGAACGAGCCCGACCAGGGCAGCTATGAAACACGAGAGGGCTGTACCAACGGCCCAGTAGATACTTGATAGATTCTTAGGCGAGAGGTCACGCACGGTCAAGCTAGACCCGCCTTCGAGGATGAACATACCCTGGCGATATCCAGCACGCAGTGCATACAGAAAACGCACAACCAGAATAATTCCAGCCAGCAAAAGGAGGGTAATATACAGCAGAGTTGCCAAAAGAGCATCCTGCCACTTAAGGTACGGTGTAAAGATATGCAAATACGTGGGCCACAGCCTGACGGCAAGCACAGCACAGACCAGAGCCGCTCCTAAAGATGCGGCGATAAGTAGCCATGCTATCAGGCGCGTACGCTTATAAGATGAACGACTGAGAAAAAAAACATAGTCATCCGCCGGTGTCTCTATCATAGATCCTCTAACCGCAAACCATAGTTGGTGTAATAGGGGTATCTCTTGGCAGTTTTCCACCGCTTTTATTGGGTGAGCCTTTCTGTTTCGACCTCTAATTTCCCCACATTTTAGACGATTGACCCCTGCGACCAGTTACATGTTTATGTAGACAAATCGTCGCCCCTCAGACACATAAGCCACAATTCTGCAAGGCAGCAGGCAGCTACAATGCGGCCCTTGACCTCATCCATACAGCCCTGCGGGCCGAAAGCGAGGGTGAGAGGTATACTGGTGTGCTGTACCGTTTGACCCTCGCTTTCGCTCTTCGAGTGTAAAGGATGAGGTCAAGGGAAGCTGCGCCCGCATTGCTTCACGCCGCCTGCTGCCATGAGCACCGTGACAGCACCCCAGGCATGCCTCCGGCGGACCTCTGCTCGGGTTCCTGGCGCCAGGTGTGCTGGGCCGCTTTCGCCATTCCAGCATACGGCCTGCTCCTTTCTAGTCAGTTGCTTCTGGACCATCAAGAGGTTCTCTCAAATCAGTCAATAGCTGCTCAATTCGCCTTGCTGTACACTGATGTCGCTCCACTTCTCGTTGCCAGCCGTGAGCAAGGGCATCCTCGATGAGTGCAAGTTCCTGCTTGCGACGACGGCGCAGACGAGGCGCATATTCTCTTGTCGTCACAAACTTGGCGCAGGTCAAGTACAGGTCACATTCGCAAGGGCCCTCTTGCGGGAGGCGAAGACAATGCCCCAATTCCAACTCCGTTTTGAAGAAGTTCGACTTGAGCCAGTCCACCGATGCAGCCGGTAACTCGCCCGAGCTGAGTGTTTCTGCAAACGGACCAGCAATGGTCGCGCCAGGACCGAGCACGGCCTGGTAATCCTTGAGGACCTCGCGATCACTGATCTGTGCGTAGACGAGGGTCATCGACACGCTGGTGTGACCAAGCACCGACATGATCGTATGCAGTTTCGCTCCGCGCTCAGCCAGCTGCGTTCCGACGGTGTGGCGTAGTCGATGAGCAGAGATGGTGTGTTTTCCCTGCCCGTCGAGGAGGCCCGCCGCTTCACAGGCTTTTTGCAACGAGCACTCGAACAGGTAGTAGGTAGAGAACACTCTTCCCAGGTGCAAGAACAGATAGCGTGTCACCACGCCTGTTTGCTCATCGCGCAACCCTCGATCCTGCTTGCAGCGCAACGCCTGGATCTCGCGGATCGCCGCTGCCGCCTCTTCGTGGAGGGGGATCAGGCGCTCCCGCTTCGTTTTCCCTGCGGGAATGCGCAGCCGCGGCGTCCCATCGGGGTAGTGATCCAGGCAGTCGATGGACAGTCGGCGGATCTCCTCGCGTCGCGCCCCACTCCAGCGAGCAATGAGCAAGGCAGCTCGTTGATAGGGGCAGGAAAGGGCACGAATGGCGGTCATGAGCCGTACCAGCTCCTCGTCTGGAATGTAGCGTGGCACACGTTCCGGCATTTTGGGTAAGTCTCCAACCCCAAGCAACGGGCGGCTGGGCACATCGTCCCATCCCCAGCTCGCCATGTCACGAAAGAACACCGAGAGCCCTGAGAGATTGCCCCGCTTGGTGAGCGTGCTCAGGGGCTGTCCAGAATGCATGCCCTTCCAGGAGTTCAACGCCTCGGCGAACTCAAAGAGATGCTCACGCGTCACGTCCGCAAACGATTCGATCTGGGGATAGGTCTGACTCAGCCACCGCATGAAGCGGCGCAGCGACACCTCAAGCCGCTCAATCGTCGCCGGACGGCTGGTCAGGCGGCGTGCCGTCAAGTAGCGAGAAATCGTGGCCAGCATGCATGGATGACCAGGGGACGGCTCAGCATACTTCGGCATGATTTTCCACGGTTCGGTGGTCGCCTGTCCGCGATGGTAGAGCACCACTTTCAGGCGATGAATGGCCGTGAGGTAACTTTTGCGTGCCCGCCGTCGATACTCTTCGGCTGAGCCATGAAAGAGCGCAATATCGGACCGCTCTCCGAAGCGGCGCACGGCTTCAGCCAGTCCATCGCATGCGGCCTCTGTGACCTGATCGACCTGCCAGATGCCGGTGTGGAGAAAGAGGCGGCTCACCACCCAGCGCAAATCCTGGGAAGAGGAGAGGCGGTTGTATCCCAGTTGCACGGCTTCTTCGATGAGTCGCTCGACATCGGCTGGGACCCCGGCGGCTTTGAAGAGCTCCCACAGATGGATGTTCGGGATGCTGATGAGCCACTCCCAATCAAAGGTCACATAGCCGTGCAAGGCCAGAAAATACAGGTAGGGGCGTGCTCGATAGGAGACGCGTCCGAAGAAATGGGCACGGGGTTGATGGCGGAGCCTGCCCACGCGTTCGGCGAGTGGAGCCTGGAACCAGGCTTGCAAATCAGGATAGGCTTCGACGAACTCACGCCGGATTTGCAGGTAATAGTTCCGAGACCCCAAGCTCCCGTGATGCTCGAGGACAAAGGCAGCATAGGCTTCTTCGCTCGCATGTTGCGGTGTGAGCAGCGGGGCCGCGTGGCGAATGACGGGCATGGTCATGGCATCTCCTCCTGGCCCAAGGCCCGACGGTATTCGGCCACGACCGTGGGATCTGAGACCTGGGTGTAGATCCGGGTCGATTCTGGCGATGCGTGGCCCAAACGCTTCTGCAAGGCCAACTCACGCATGCCACCTTCCCACATGCGCGTCGCGTGCGTATGCCGTAATGCGTGTGGCGTGACCCACGGCTCCCGCATGCCAAGCCGCTCACAGTGCCGCTCAAACAGCTTGACCAGCGCATGATAGCCCAGCGGCTCCAGCCGTCTCTTGCCCTGGCCTCCCACCAGAAACACCAGGGGACTCTCTGCTTCCCGGGGCCGTTCCTGCATCACATAAGTACTCACCGCCTGCAGCGCTTCGGGCTCGTGCAGGTCAACCACCCGCTCGCGCCGCGACTTGGTGCGCACCCCCTTGGGATGGTCGTCGCGGTACCGAATGATCACGCGCTTTCTCCCATACTGGATATCCTCCAGGTGAAGGTTAAGTACCTCACCGGGTCGAAGTCCTCCTTGTAACATGAGCAAGAGCATGGCCTTGTCCCGAACCATCCGCAGAGAACCAAGCAGAGCTTTGAGCTGTTCTTCGCTCATGGGACGTGGAACTCGGCTGACCGTCTTCACGCGAACGACGCGGCGAATGGGGCGTTGCCGACTGGCATGACCCATGAAAGGTCGATGACGCTCACTCACGCGTGCGGTCACCGGATCATCCACCTTCTGGATGGGATTCTCCCCTGCGGCAAACTGTCCCGAGAGGATGAGGTATTCGTAGAAGGAGGAGACAGCTGCAAGTATGCGATTAATGGTCGTGGCTGCCAGATGCGTGGCAGAACCCTCCTCGTCAGACGTACAGAGGACCAGACTCAAACGCTGCGCTGGTTTTCGGCTCGGCAGCGCTCGAAGGTAGGCCAGCAAATCCAGGGCATGAACCGGTGTGAACTCGAGGTAGGTGAGGTGACGCTGCTGCAAAAAGGAGAGGAAATGCAGCAGATCATAGGCGTAGGCAGCCAGCGTATTGGGAGAACAATCGCGAGCATGCAGGTGACGCATGAAGCCAGAGATGACTTCAATGGGTTGATCATTATCATCGACAATGGTGAGCGGAATGGCCTGGTCGTGACCAGGTTTGAGACGTTGGACTTTCATGCTACACTTGTTCCTTTCTGACGGGATGTCTGATCTCATCTAGAGAAATGAACGCCGTCCTTGGGCACAAGTGTCTACATAACCGTATATCTCTCCTTCGCGCCCGGGATTCCGCTACACTCAGGGATGTCATGCATCGGGCAATCCCAGGCAGGAAGGAGTCGATCTCAGGTATGTTTCCAGATCAGTTCATTCGTAAAAGTGGCGCTGCCGATGAGCAGCATGCTTCCAGGGGTGAGCAACAAGCATCGTC
>Ga0209647_1000301_pt1 | contig 46723 bp, 44 predicted proteins | sample GraSoi_2013_60cm_FD_185827 | JGI IMG/M metagenome (GOLD analysis project Ga0209647, IMG submission 185827) | Grasslands soil microbial communities from the Angelo Coastal Reserve, California, USA - Sample 9_17_2013_60cm (SPAdes) (version 2) | ecosystem: Environmental > Terrestrial > Soil >...
AGGCCGATCAGCAGCTTGCCTACGGCGAAGAGCGCTGCGGTGACGCCGGCGCCGATCCAGACGTCATGCCAGGCGACGTGCACGCGGGGAATGAACTTGTAGATGAGCGCGAAGAGCACGGTGGTGAGGCCAAAGCTCAGCGCAACTTCGAGTACGTGCGCGACGACCTCCGCGGCGCCCCACCATTTGCCGAATGCCGCGATGGCCGCGCTCAGGATGAGCGACACGGTGAGCAGAAAGGCGACGCCGAGGATCATGCCGAACGAAAGCAGCCGCGTGCGCAGCAGGTTCCACCAGCCTTGGGTCTGCTGGCGCGCCGGCGCGCGCCAGATGCGGTCGAGCGCGTTCTGCAGCTCGCCGAACACCGTCATCGCGCCGAGCAGCAGGGTGGCGATGCCGATGATCGTCGCGACAGTGCCTTGCGTGGGCCGGTCTGCCGCCCGCAGCAAGCCCTCGACCGCCTTGGCGCCGTCGGCACCGATCAGTCCGGCGAGCTGGCCGAAGATCTCGCCGCGCGCCGCTTCGGCGCCGAACACCAGCCCGGCGACCGCGATCACGATGAGTAGCAAGGGCGCGATCGAGAACAGCGTGTAATAGGAAAGCGCTGCGCCCATGCTCGGGGCGTAGTCTTCGTTCCAGGCGGTGGCCGACTGCTTGAAGAGCCCGAGCGTGGCCTTGGCGGGAATTCGCATGGCCGCACTCGCGTGCAATCTCCGCGCCCGGCGCCTCGCGAGGCGGTGGCTATAATCAAAACAAAGAGTTAGTCGATGGAACGCGACACCGCCCAGACGCCAGTCCCGAAAAACCTCCAATTCCGCGTCGGCCTGCTCGTCGGGTTGGCGGTGGTGCTGGGCGCCGGCTTCGTCATCTATTCGCTCTACGCGCGCGGCGTTTTCGAGGACACGCAGCGTCTCACGCTGATTTCGGAAAACGCCGAGGGCGTCGGCATCGGCATGGATCTCAGCTTTGCGGGCTTTCCCATCGGTCGCGTGCAGCGGCTTGCGCTCGATGACCAGGGACGCGCGCGCATTGACATCGACGTGCCGCGCAAGGATGCGCACTGGCTGCGCGAGACGACGATCTTCACGCTCGAGCGCGGGCTGGTCGGTGCCGCGCGCATCCGCGCCTACACCGCCAACCTGCGCGACCCGCCGCTGCCGGACGCCGCGGTGAGAAACGTGCTGCGCGGCGACACGACGGAAGAAATTCCGCGCATGGTCGCAACCCTGCGCAGCGCGCTCGAAAACCTGGACCAGATGACCGCCTCGGGCGGTAATCTGCAGCTGGCGCTCGGCGACGTGCGCGCGGTCACCGAGCGCGCGGCCGGGCGTTACGGCGTGCTCGGCGTGCTGCTCGGCAATGATGACGATGCGCGCAAGCTGGTGGCAACGCTGGACCGCGCCAACGCCATCCTCAGTTCGGTCGATACGCTCGTCGGCAAGACCGACAAGCTGGTGCTGAAGACCGATGAGCGCCTGTTCGCCCAGGGAGGCGTGATGGACGGCACTGCGCGCGCGGTCGAGCAGCTCAACAGCCTGCTGGTGGACGTGCGCGACAGCTTGAAGCGCGCCGACGGCATCCTGTCGGACGCTGAGCAGATCAGCGGCAACGCCAAGGCGGCGACGGCGGACCTCGGCGCGCTGCGCGCCGAAGTCGACGCCAGCGTGCGCAAGATCTCCGCGCTGATCGACGAGATCAACCGCAAATGGCCTTTCGAGCGAAAAACAGAAATCCGCCTGCCTTAGCGCTCGGCCTGGTCGCGCTCGCCGTCGCCGGGTGCGCGAGCCGCGCACCCGTGCCCGAGTGGCAAGGCAACGCGGCCGATGCGCTGCAGGCTTTCGAGAGCCGCTACCTCGCCGGCGACAGCAAGGGCGCAGAAACCGAATTCCAGATTGCGCGCTCGGCATTGACCGCGACCGGTAGGGCGGACCTGGTAGCCCGCGCCGAGCTGGTGCGCTGCGCTGCACGCGTCGCGAGCCTCGACTTCGAGCCGTGTAGCGGCTTCGAAGCGCTGCGCGACGGCGCCGGGCCCGAGGAGATTGCTTACGCGGCCTACCTCGAGGGACGCGTCGCTCGACAGGCGGCGAACGAACCCCTGGCGCGCCTCGTCGCCCATGGCGTGCAGTTGCGCGCCGCCCGCATCACGCCGCAAGACATTGGTGCCGCGGTCGACATTGCGTCCGCGCAGGGCTGGCGGCGGCCGCTCCTGGCGTGGCTCGGCGTGCAGTTGAAGCGCGCGGAAGACGCGGGCGACAGCGAAACAGCAGCGCGCCTTAAGCGCCGCATCGATCTCGTCTCCGGCTAGAATTTCGCTCCCCTAGGAGGAGCGATGGCCAGGAAGGCGCAGCGTCCGCAGCCGAAGAAGATCCGTCCGGACGACATTGATCCGCATCACCGCTGGGACCGGCCGCTCCAGGCGCCGGGGCGCACGCAGGTCGATTTTGAAGAGCGCGTCAATTTCCGCCGCTTGCACGACTACCGTCTCGCGCGCGTGCGCGCCGCCCTGTCGCACTCGGGGCTGGGCGCGTTGCTTTCCTTCGATCAGCACAATATCCGCTACACCACCAGCACCGTGATCGGCGAGTGGGCGCGCGACAAGCTCACGCGCTATTCGCTGCTCACCGGCAACGGCGATCCCTATATCTGGGATTTCGGCAGCGCAGCCAGGCACCACAAGCTGTACGCGCCGTGGCTGCAGACGGACCATTGCCGCGCGGGGCTGCTCGGATTGCGCGGCGCCACCGGCGGCGACATCACGCTGTTCCGCCAGGCGGCGCGCGAGATCAAGGCGCTGCTCGACGAGGAGGGCGTGGGCGACATGCCGCTCGGCGTGGATGTGGTCGAGCCGCCGATGCTGTTCGAGCTGCAAAAGGCGGGCATCGAGATTCGCGACGGCCAGCAGGTGATGCTCGAGGCGCGCGAGGTGAAGAACATCGATGAGCTCACGCTGCTCAACATGGCGGCGGCGATGGTCGACGGGGTCTACACCGATATCGCCGAGGCGCTCAAGCCCGGTGTACAGGAGTCGCAGATCGTCGCGCTCGCCACCAAGCGGCTCTACGAGATGGGCTCCGACTGCGTCGAGGCGATCAACGCCATCTCAGGCGAGCGCTGCTCGCCGCATCCGCACAATTTCACCGACCGGCTGATCCGGCCCGGCGACCAGGCGTTCTTCGATGTGATCCAGTCGTTCATGGGCTATCGCACCTGTTACTACCGCACGTTCAACGTCGGCCGCGCGACCGGGCCGCAGCGCACCGCCTACAAGAAAGCGCGCGAGTGGATGGACAAGGCAATCGAGCTCCTTAAGCCCGGCATGTCGACCGACAAGATCGCGCGTGCGCTGCCCGAAGCGAAGGACATCGGCTTTGCGAGCGAGATGGACGCTTTCGGCCTCAACTTCTGCCACGGCCTGGGCCTCGGGTTGCACGAGCGGCCGCTGATTTCCCGCGTCAACTCACTGCGCGAGCCGATCGAGTTGAAAGCCGGAATGGTGTTCGCGGTCGAGACCTACTGCCCTGCGAGCGACGGCGTCTCCGCCGCCCGCATCGAGGAGGAAGTGATCCTCACGCCGCAGGGCGCCAAGATCATCTCGCTTTACCCCGCCGAGGAGCTGCCGATTGCCAACCCCTACTGAAAAAATGAAGCTCGGCTGGATCGGCACCGGCCGCATGGGCTACGAGATGGCCGCGCGCCTGGCGAAGGGCGGCTGCGACATCGCGGTGTGGAATCGCACGCGCGCCAAGGCCGAGCCGCTCGCCAAGTACGGCGCCAAGGTCGTCGATAGCCTCCCCGAACTCGCGGCACGCGACATCGTGTTCTGCATGGTGTCGACCTGGGATGACGTCAAGTCGGTGATGCAGCAGCTGCTCGCCGGCAACCAGAAGCCGAAGATGGTGGTGGAGAGCTCGTCGATCTCGCTCGAGGGCTCGGCCGAGCTGCGCAAGATGCTGCGCGCGAAAGGCATCGAGTACCTCGCGGCGCCGGTGAGCGGCAACGCGAAAGTGATCAAGGCCGGCAAGCTGACGATCGTCGCTTCCGGCCCGAAGAAAGCTTATGACGAGGCGCGTCCGTTCCTCGACATGCTCGGCACGGGCTCGAGCTACGTCGGCGAGGGCGAGCTGTCGCGCATCGCCAAGATCTGTCACAACGTGATGCTCGGCGTGGTGATCCAGAACCTGTGCGAGATCACGATCCTCGCGCAGAAGGCGGGAATGCCGCGTCATGCCTTCCTCGATTTCCTCAACAAGAGCGTGATGGGCTCGATGTTCACGCGCTACAAGACACCGGCGCTGGTGAACCTGGATTTCCACGTCACATTCACGCCCAAGCTCCTGCGCAAGGACCTCGACCTCGGCCTGGACGCCGGGCGCGAATTCGAGGTGCCGATGCCGCTCACGTCCATCACGCGCGATCTGTTGCAGCAGATGATCGGCCACGGCATGACCGAAGAGGATTTCTCGACGCTACTGCTCATGCAGGCCAAGGCCTCGGGCATCGAGCTCAAGCCCGAAAACGTGCAAGTCGGCGACGGCCTCTCGGGCTGATGTATACCGCGACGGCGGGCGTTGTACTGCCCACCACCATCATCGGCTCGCTGCCGCGGCCCGGCTGGTACACGCAGAACCTCGGCTCGCGCGATTTCCGTGAAGCCATGGTCGATCGAACCTACCGCGAGCAGTATCTCGACGCCGTCTCGGTCTACATGCGCGATCAGGAGGTCGCCGGGCTCGACATCGTCACCGACGGCGACTGCCGCTTCGACGCCGACGTGGCGGGACACAACTGGTTCTCTTATGCGCCGCTGCACATGGACGGCTTCGCCGGCGCGCGCCCCTATGCGGTAAAGGGCGGACTCGCCGGCATTGCGCACAAGCCCGGGCATATCCTGCACGACGTGCTCGAGACGCGCGTGATGCCCGACCTCGTCGCGCCGGTCGGGCGCGGCAAGCTGAATTACTCGGCGATCTGGAAGGCGGCGCAGCGCCAGACCATGAAGCCGGTCAAGTTCGGCACCATTACCGCCGAGCTGATCGCCATGGCGGTGCGCGACCTTCATTACCGCGACCTGCGCCAGGCGATCCTAGCGATCGCCGATGCGCTCAATGCCGAGCTGAACGAGCTGGCCGATGCCGGCTGCAAGGTGATCCAGATGGAGGAGCCGCAGATCCATCTGCTGGCCGCCAAGGGGCTCTCGGACAAAGTGCTGAATGCGGATTTCATGGTCGAGGTGTTCAACAACACCGTGCGCGGACTGCGCGGCAAGGCCGAGGTCTGGTGCCACACCTGCTGGGGCAACCCGGCGGCGCAGCGCCTGTTTGCCAGGCAGCCGAGCTACGTGCCGGCGCTCGAAGCGCTGAACCGCGTCGACGCCGATGTGATCACTTTCGAGACCTGCAGCTCCGGCGGCATGGATCTCGAGGCGATCGGCAAGCGCATCCGCGAGAAGAAGGTCTGTATCGGCGTGGTCGATCACCACACGCTGCAGGTCGAGACCCCGGAGCAGGTCGCCGCGCTGGTGCGCAAGGCACTCGAGCATGTGCCTGCCGAGCGCCTGGTGCTGGCCTCCGATTGCGGCATGGGCCGGGAAGGCATGAGCCGCCGCCATGCGTTCTACAAAATGGTCTCGATCGTGCTCGGGACCAACCTGGTCCGCCGCGAACTCGGATTTCCCGAGGCGGCGTGCCTCGCGGCCGAGGCACGCTATTCGATGATCGGTGCGGAGCAGTAAGATGTTTCGGCCCTAACCTGGAGGAGGAAGGCGCCATGGCATTCAATCGCAGGAGTTTCGTGCAGGCCGCCGGCGCTGCCGCGGGCGCGGCAGCGCTTGGTTTTCCGGCGATCGTGCGCGCGCAGTCCGAGCCGATCCGTCTCGGCCTGCTCACCATCAAGACCGGCGCGCTGGCCTCTGGCGGCATCGACATGGAGCGCGGGCTCAGCATCTTCCTGAAGGAGAAGAACTACACCATGGGCGGCCGCAAGGTCGTGCTCACCGTGGCCGACAGCGGCGGCGTGCCGGCGCAGGCGCGCACCAAGCTGCAGGAGCTGGTCGAGCGCGACAGGGTGCAAGCCGTGGTCGGTCCGCTGGCCGCCTTCGAGGCGCTCGCCATGGACGATTACATCCGTACCGCGCAGATCCCGACCCTGCCGGTGGCGGGCGCCGAGGACATGACGCAGCGCAAGGCCAATCCGTGGTTCGTGCGCGCCACTTCCACCTCTGCGCAATGCGGCCACCCGATGGCCGACTACTGCGCGAAACAGCTGAAGTACAAGCGCATGGCCGCGATCGCGGATGATTTCGCTTATGGCCACGAGATGCTCGGCGGCTTCCAGAAAGTGTTCGAGGACGCCGGCGGCACGCTGGTGCAAAAGCTCTTCTCGCCGCTCAATGCGCCCGACTACGGCTCCTACATCGCGCAGCTCAAGCCCGACGTCGACGGCGTGTTCCTCGGCTTCGCCGGCTCGAACGGCTTCCGCTTCTTCAAGCAGGTGAACGAGTACGGCCTGAAGACGCCGATGCTCGGCGGCATGACGGCGTTCGACGAGGTGGCGGTGCGCAACATGGGCGACTATGCGCTCGGCTCGCTCTCGAGCTGCTGGTACACCGCGCAGCTCGACAACCCGATCAACCGGCGCTTCGTCGCCGCCTATCGCGCCGACAATAGCTACGACCCCGGGCAGTACGCCGCCGGCACCTATCTCTACGGCGAGGTGCTGTTCGCGGCCATCGAGGCGTTGAAGGGCCGCATCGAGGACAAGCAGGCCTTCATCAAGGCGCTGCGTGCGGTGCGCGTCGATACGCTGCGCGGGCCGATCGCGTTCGACGAGTTCGGGAACGTCGTGGGCAACATCTACATCCGCAAGGTGGAGCGCAAAGATGGCCGCCTGGTCAACACGCCGGTGCACACGTACTCGAACGTCAGCCAGTTCTGGACCTATGATCCCAAGGAATTCCTCAAGCAGCCGGTCTACTCGCGCGACTGGCCGCCGATGAAAGCCGCCACATGACCGCAAAACAGCGCATTACCTATTTCCCGCTAGAGCAGATGGACGCGCAGATGCAGCAGGAAATGGAGCGCTGCCGGCGCGAAGGCACGCCGCGTCCGGAAAGCTCTGCGGTGCGCGCCCACGTGCCCGCCGCCTTCTGGGCATTCGCCAATTCCTGGCGTGATCTGTTCCACAAGGGCGTCTGCGACCACGCGATCAAGGAACTGTGCCGCCTGTACGTTTCGCGTTCGGTGCAATGCGATTACTGCGGCAACCAGCGTTCGATCAAGGCTGCCGGCTCCGGGATGGTGGAAGAGCACGTGAAGGATTTGCTCAACTTCGAGAAATCCACGCGCTACAACGATCGCGAGAAGGCGGCGCTCGCGTATGCCGAGGCGATCACCTGGCACCTCGACACGGACGACGCGTTATGGGAGCGGCTGCACCGCCACTTCAGCGAGCCTGAGCTGGTCGAGCTCGGCTGCTTCATCGCGCTCACCATGGGACAGCAAAGCTGGCTGCGGCTGCTCAACATCGACCATCACCAAGTGCTCGCCGGCACGGCTGCCTCGATGGCACCGGGCTACGAGAGCGCGGAGGCGCTGCGACAGTCCAAGTCGGCCGCCGATTACTGGGCGAAGCGCGCCTGAACGTCAACGCTGGGCCGCGGCTGCGCGTTGTTCAAAAAACAGAAACCTAGGAGGATGTGAATGAAACGCTGCAGCTTTGCCTTGCTCGCGGTGCTCGCCGCCTTGTCGCTGCACGCCGGCGCGCAGAGCTATCCCACCAAGCCGGTGCACGTGATCATTTCCTTCACGCCCGGCAGCTCGACCGACATCGTCGGGCGCATCGTGATCCAGAAGCTGACCGAGATGTGGGGCCAGCCGGTGGTGCCGGAGAACCGCGCCGGCGCCGGCGGCTCGATCGGATCGGCCGCGGTCGCGAAGGCAGCGCCGGACGGCTACACGCTGCTCATTAACTCGAACGCCCACTCGGTCAACCCGGCGATTTACGCGAAGCTGCCGTACGACACGCTGAAAGACTTCACCGAGATCACGCCGCTCGCGATCCAGCCCAACGTGTTCGTCGTCACCACCGAGTCGCCGTACAAGACGCTGGCTGAATTCATCAATGCCGCCAAGGCGAAGCCGGGCACACTGAACATCGGTCATGCCGGCATCGGCAGCGGCACGCACCTCACCACGGAGAAATTCATCGCGGCGACCAGCATCAAGGTTACCGAGGTGCCGTTCAAGGGCACACCCGAAGTCATGGCGGCAATGCTGAGCGGCGACGTGCAGGCCTACTGGGCGCCGATTTCCGCCGGCATGTCGCTCATCAAGGGCGGCAAGCTGCGGCCGCTCGCGGTAAGCACGGCCAAACGCAACCCGCAGCTACCCGATGTGCCGACGCCGGCCGAAGCGGGGGCGAAGGGGGCGGAGTCGCCGTTGTGGTTCGGGCTATGGGGGCCGGCGGGCATGTCCGCGGAGCTCGTCACCAAGATCAACACCGATGTGCGCAAGGCGCTTGCCGACCCGGCGGTAAAGGATCGGCTGATTGCCGGCGGCAACGACACCATGGACATGTCGCCGCAGGAGTTCGCGAAACTGGTGCGCAGCGAGATGGACGACTACGCGCGCGTGCTGAAGGCGGCTGGCATCAAGCCGCAGTAGCGAGACGCTTGAGCGGTACGCCGCTCAGGCGCTGTAGTTCCTCAAACGAAAGACCGTCGACCAGGTCCACGACGTGGAGCCCGTCGGGCTTCACGTCGATCACCGCCAGATCGGTGTAGATGCGGTTCACGCAGCGCGCGCCGGTCAGCGGGTAGCTGCAGCGCTCGACGATCTTGCTCTCGCCCTTCTTGGTGAGGTGCTCCATCATGACGAGCACCTTTTTCGCGCCCATCGCCAGGTCCATTGCGCCGCCGACGGCCGGGATGGCATCGGCGCCGCCGGTATGCCAGTTCGCCAGATCTCCCGTGACCGAGACCTGGAACGCGCCGAGTACCGCGAAATCGAGATGCATGCCGCGGATCATGCCGAACGAGTCGGCATGGTGGAAATAGGAACCGCCGGCGAGCAGCGTGACCGGCTCCTTGCCGGCGTTGATCAGATCCTCGTCTTCCTCGCCCGCCGGGGGCTTCGGCCCGATGCCGAGCACGCCGTTCTCGCTGTGCAGGATGATCTCGCGGCCCTTCGGCAGGTGATCGGCCACCAGCGTCGGCAGCCCGATGCCTAGATTCACATACGAGCCTTCGGGAATGTCGCGCGCGACGCGCGCGGCCATCTGGTTGCGGTCGAGCTTTTTCATCAGGCGGCCTTCCTCAGGGATGGCGCAATCTTGGTCACGCGCTGTACGAAGATGCCCGGCGTGACCACAACTTCAGGGTCGAGCGCGCCCAGCTCCACGGTCTCGCGTACCTGAACCACGGTGCACCTGGCTGCCGCGGCCATGATCGGCGCGAAATTTCGCGCGGTCTTGCGATAGACCAGATTGCCCCAGCGGTCTGCGCGATCGGCTTTGATCAGCGCGTAGTCGGCATGGATCGGATACTCGAGCACGTAGTCGCGCTCGCCGATGCGCCGTGTTTCCTTGTCCTTGGCGAGCAGGGTACCGAAGGCGGTCGGCGTATAGAACGCGCCGATGCCGGCCCCCGCGGCGCGGATGCGCTCGGCGAGCGTGCCCTGCGGTACGAGCTCCAGCTCGAGCTCGCCCGCACGATAGGCCTTGTCGAAGTGCCAGGAGTCCGCCTGGCGCGGGAACGAGCACAGGATCTTGCGCACGCGCTTCGCGGCGATCAGCGCGGCGAGGCCGGTATCGGCGTTGCCGGCGTTGTTGTTGACGATGGTCAGCCCGCGCGCGCCTTGCGCGATCAGCGCATCGATCAGCGCCGCCGGCATGCCGGCGTTGCCGAAGCCGCCGATCATGATCGTCGCGCCGTCGGGAACATCGGCGAGTGCGGCCTCGGCGCTCGCAAAGAGCTTATTGATCACGGGTGCCGGAATTATGGCATCGCCCCTTGTTCAGAACCTACCTTCAGATGGCCCTATAACCTTCTGATTACTAATACTAGTTTTTGTTCATAAACCGCTGTTAAAAATGCGGCTAAGTACTTGTCGCGTCGGGGGAATCCTCCTTGACCCTCAGACCGTTTTTCGGTAAGGTGGAAAAAGGTAGAAAAAAGTGGCACAAAGAGCCATATGGATTCCTCGTTTCACGGAGCGGCGGTCATCACGCTCGACGCCAAGGGACGCGTCGCTATCCCGACTCGGCATCGTGCGGGCCTGCTGGCCGCGGGGAAATCGCTGGTGCTCACGGCACATCCGGACGGTTGCGTGCTGATGTATCCCGCCGTGGCGTGGGAACCCGTGCGCGCCAAGGTGGCTTCGTTTCCAAGTTTTGATCCGAAGGCGAGCTGGTGGAAGCGCCTGCTTCTCGGTTTCGAGGAGCATGTAGCGCCGGACGGCTCGGGCCGCATCCTCCTTACTTCGGCGCTGCGTCTGCACGCCAAGCTCGAGCGCGACGCGATGATGGTCGGGCAGGGCCATTACTTCGAGCTGTGGGACTCCGGCGTCTGGTCGGCGAAGCTCGAGCAGGCCCTCTCCAGCGCCGGCGCGCCGCCTGCGGCGATGGAGGATTTTTCGCTGTGACACCGCCGCATGCACGAGCCCGTCCTTCTCAACGAAGCGATCGAGGCCCTGGCGATAGACCCGCAGGGCGCGTATCTCGATGGCACGTTCGGCCGCGGCGGCCACAGCCGTGCCATCCTCGAGCGCCTGGGGCCGGAAGGGCGCTTGATCGCGCTCGACCGCGATCCGCAAGCGGAGCACGCGGCGCAGGAAATCCGCGATGCGCGCTTCAGTTTCGTGCGCGCGCCGTTCTCGGCGCTCTCTCAAACGCTCGGCAGCCAAATGCTGCGGGGCATGCTGTTCGACTTGGGCGTGTCCTCGCCGCAGCTGGACGATCCGTCGCGCGGATTTTCGTTTCGCGCCGACGGGCCGCTCGACATGCGCATGGATCCCACGCAGGGCGAATCGGCCGCGCAGTGGCTGGCGCGGGCAGAAGAACAACAAATCCGGGAGGCGATTCGCGACTATGGCGAAGAACGGTTTGCTAAACAGATTGCAGCGGCGATTGTTGCTACTCGCCGCAGCGAGCCCCTCCTACGCACCCGGCAACTGGCCGATCTCGTGGCAAAGGCGGTCCGTACACGCGAGCCGGGCCAGGATCCGGCGACGCGCACCTTTCAGGCTCTACGGATTCACGTCAATCGGGAGCTTGAGGAAGTGTCGCTGATGCTGCCGCAGGCGGCCGCGCATCTTGCCCCCGGCGCACGCCTGGCGCTGATCAGCTTTCATTCGCTGGAGGACCGCATCGTCAAGCGCTTCATGCAGGCGAACGCCCGGCCCGAAGTGCCGCGCGGCTTGCCGTTGCGCGAAGCCGAGATGCCGCAGCCGGCGCTGCGCCTGGTGGCGCGCGCCCAGCGTGCATCTGAACAGGAAACAAGAAGAAACCCGCGGGCGCGCAGTGCCATCTTGAGGGTGGCTGAGCGCACCGCGGGCCCCCTAACGGACATCCGAATCGAGCCCGGCGCGCGGTGGCGAAACTAAACCTCCTCCTCCTCGCAGTTCTCGTCGCCTGCGCGCTCGGGCTCGTCAGTTCGCAGCACAAGGCGCGCAAGCTCTTCACGGAGCTCGAGCGCGAGCACGAACGCGCTCGCGAGCTCGACGCCGAATACGGCCGCTTGCAGCTCGAGGCGAGCACCTGGGGCCTGCACTCGCGGGTCGAGAGAATCGCCGTCGGCACGCTCGGCCTGCACGCGCCTGACCCGCGCCGCGTGCGGCTCGTCGCCCGAGACGCGCCGCGGTGACCGGCGCGGTGGGAACCGCGGCGCAGGGTCTGGTGCGCCTGCCGGTGTGGCGCGCGCGCTTCGTGCTGGTGGCCTTGATCTCGGCTTTCGTCCTGCTGGCGGTGCGCGCCTTGTATCTCCAGGCCCTGAAGACGGATTTCCTGCAGGAGCGCGGCGACGCGCGCTATTCGCGCGTGCTCGAGATGCCGGCGACGCGCGGCCGCATCCTCGACCGCAACGGCGAAGCGCTCGCCGTCTCGACGCCGGTCAAGTCGATCTGGGCGATCGCCTCGGATGTCGAGCTCAAGCCCGCGGACAAGCGCAAGCTGCTGGGCTTGCTGGGCACGCCGTCTGCGGAGTTCGACAAGAAGCTGGCCGAAGCGGCGCGCGATTTCGTCTATCTCAAGCGCCAGGTGCCGCCGGATATCGCGGATGCCATCGCGCAGCTTGGGCTGCGCGGCATCTACGAGAGCCGCGAATACCGGCGCTACTATCCCGCCGGAGAAGTGACCGCGCATCTCATCGGTTTCACCGGCATCGACGACGCCGGGCAGGAAGGCATGGAGCTCGCTCACCAGGATTCGCTCGGCGGCAGGGCGGGCAGCCGGCGCGTGATCAAGGATCGCCTTGGCCGGGTGGTCGAGGACGTCGAATCGCTCCGCGCCGGCCAGGACGGCAAGGACTTGACGCTCTCGATCGACAGCAAGATCCAGAGCCTGGCCTATAGCGCCTTGAAGAGCGCGGTGCTGCAAAATCGCGCCAAGGCGGGCGCGCTGATCGCGCTCGATGTACGCACCGGTGAAGTGCTGGCGCTCGCCAATGTGCCGTCCTTCAACCCCAACAATCGTGCGCGACTCACCGGCGGCCAGCTGCGCAATCGCGCGATTACCGATCTGTTCGAGCCCGGCTCGACGCTCAAGCCCTTTACCATCGCCTTGGCCTTGGAATCGGGCAAGGTCAGTCCGCAGACCATCATCCCGACAGCCCCGGGGCGCCTTACGCTCGCCAACTACACGATTCGCGACGTTCATCCCGCGGCGGCCCTCAGCGTGACGCAAGTCCTGCAGAAATCATCGAACGTCGGCGCGGCCAAGCTGGCCCTCGCCCTGCCGCGCGAAAACATGTGGGATCTGTTCCGGCGGCTCGGATTCGGCGCCGCGCCCCAGCTCGGCTTCCCCGGCGCCGCCGGGGGGAAGCTGCATCCGTACCGCAACTGGAAGCCGATCGAGCAGGCGACCATGGCCTACGGCCACGGCATTTCGCTCAGCTTGATTCAACTCGCGCGGGCGTACACGGTATTCGCGACCGATGGGGAATTGGTGCCGCTGACGCTGGTCAAAAACCGGCTGGCCTCGAGCAGCGACAAGGTGATTTCGCCCGAAACGGCACGGGCGGTGCGCACCATGCTCGAGGCGGCGGTCCAGCCGGGCGGCACGGGGCCGCGGGCGAGGATCATGGGTTGGCGCGTCGCCGGCAAGACCGGCACCGCGCACAAGCAGGAGAACGGCGGTTACGCCGCAGACAAATACATCGCTTCTTTTGTCGGTCTTGCTCCGGTATCGGCGCCGCGCGTCGTGATCGCCGTGATGATCGACGAGCCGGCCGCCGGGCAGCACTACGGTGGCGCGGTGGCCGCGCCGGTGTTTGCCCAGGTGATGCAAGGCGCCCTGCGCATGCTCGGCGTGCCGCACGATGCGCCGCTCGAGCCGCTCGAGATGCCGGCCGATGAGACAAGCGAGAGCACTTGACGAGCCCATGGAGCCTTTCGAGCGCCTCGCCGCCCAAGGGGCAATGATCGAGCGGCTGACTTCGGACAGCCGCCGCTCTGCTCCGGGCAGCGCCTTTTTTGCCTATCCCGGCGAAAAAGCCGACGGGCGTGCGTACATCGCCGACGCGGTGCGTCGCGGCGCCTCGGCGGTGCTCTGGGAAGCCGAGGACTTTGGCTGGCAGGCCGATTGGCGCGTACCCAACGTCGCGGTTCACGGCCTGAAGCAGCGCGCGGGCGTGCTGGCCGCCGATTTCTACGGCCGGCCCTCCGAACACCTCTGGATGTGCGGCGTCACCGGCACCAATGGCAAGACCTCGTGCAGCCACTGGATCGCGGCTGCGCTCGAGCGCTGCGGCGCTCGGAGCGGCATCATCGGTACGCTCGGCAGCGGTTTTCCGGGCGCGCTGAACGACGCGGGCAACACCACGCCCGACGCGCTCGAGCTGCAGGCCACGTTGAAGCAGCTCCACGCCGCCGGCGCCCGCGCGGTGGCGATGGAAGTTTCCTCGCACGGCCTGATGCAGGGCAGGGTGAACGGCGTGCGGTTTTGCTGCGCGCTCTTTACCAACCTGTCGCATGATCACCTCGATTACCACGGCTCGATGCAGGCGTACGGCGAAGCGAAGGCACGGCTGTTCGAAATGCCCGGTCTGAAGACTGCGGTGCTCAATCTTGACGACCCGTTCGGTGTCGAGCTCGCGCGCTGGCTTGGCGGCCGCGTGCGCACTATTGGCTACAGCCTGCAGCCGCTAGAGCGCGCCGGCACGGACGAGTTCATCAGCGTCGATCCCGCAATGCGCACGCGCCAGCTTGGGCGCTTCAATTTGTCGAACATCCTTGGCGTGCTGGGCTGCCTGGTGGCCTACGGCATGCCGTTGCGCGAAGCGCTGGGTCTCGTCGCCGAGCTGCCGGCCGTTCCCGGCCGGATGCAGGCGGTCGGCGAACGGCCGCTCGTGGTCATCGACTACGCGCATACGCCGGACGCGCTCGAGAAGGTGCTCGATGCGCTGCGGCCCGTCGCCCGGCAACGCGGCGGCTGCCTGGCGGTGGTGTTCGGCGCCGGCGGCGATCGCGACCCGGCGAAGCGGCCGCTGATGGGCGCCGCGGCGGCGCGCGGCGCCGATCGGGTGCTGATCACGTCGGACAATCCGCGCAGCGAAGATCCAGCCGCCATCATCGATGCCGTGGCGCAAGGGACGGGCAGCGGCGCCCAGCGCGAGCCCGACCGGCGCCGCGCGATCGAACGCGCCGTGCGCGAGGCCGCGCCCGAGGACGTCGTGCTGATCGCCGGCAAGGGGCACGAGAGCACTCAGGAGATCGGCGGACTGCGCCTGCCGTTTTCCGATCAGGCGGTCGCCCAGGCGGCGCTCGCGACGCGGGGGCAGCAATGATGTCGCTCGGCGAAGCCGCAGCACTGAGCGGCGGCCGCGCGAGCGGCGCCGACCTGCGCTTCGACGGCGTGTCGACCGACAGCCGCTCGGTCGGGCGTGGCCAGCTTTTCGTCGCCCTGCGCGGCGAGCGCTTCGATGGCCATGAGTTTCTCGACGCGGCGGCGGCGCGCGGCGCGGCTGCCGCCATGGTCGATGTGCGCTATCAAGGACAGTTTCCTCTGCCCGTGGTCATCGTCGACGATACGAAGCGCGCGCTCGGCCAGCTCGCCGGGCAATGGCGCGCGCGCTTTGCGCCCAAGCTCGTGGCCATCACCGGGTCCAACGGCAAGACCACGGTGAAGGAGATGCTCGCCGCGATCCTGCGCCGTCACGGCGGCGAGCAGACCGTGCTTGCCACCGCCGGCAATCTGAACAACGACATCGGGGTGCCACTCACGCTGTTGCGCATGCGGCAGGAGCATCGCTGGTGCGCGATCGAGCTCGGCATGAACCACCGCGGCGAGATCGCCCATCTCGCCGCGATCGCCGCACCCGATGTGGCGCTGGTCAACAACGCGCAGCGCGAGCACCTCGAATTCATGGGTAGCGTTGACGAAGTCGCGGCGGAAAACGCAGCCGTGTACGACGCGCTCGGCGCGAAAGGCGTGGCCGTGGTGAACGCCGATGATGACCACGCGGCGTACTTTCGGAGCCGAGCTGGCGCGCGGCCAGTCGTCGATTTCGGTCTGCAGCGCGGCACGGTGGGCGGCGGCTACGTCCTCAAGGAATTGTCGAGCGAGCTGCGCCTGCGCACACCGCGGGGCGAGGCGCACGCGGCGCTCGCTATTCCGGGGATCCACAACGTACGCAACGCCTTTGCGGCAGCCGCCTGCGCGCACGCCGCGGGCATCGAGGTGGCGTCGATCGCCGCGGGCCTCAGTGCCTTCCGTCCCTATACCGGCCGGCTGCAGGTCAAGCAGGCGAAGAGCGGGCTCACCGTGATCGACGACAGCTACAACGCCAATCCGGATTCGGTGCGCGCCGCGATCGATGTGCTCGCCTCGTGTCCGGCCCCGACGGTGCTCGTGCTCGGCGACATGGGCGAGGTCGGGTCGCGCGGGCCGGAATTCCACCGCGAGATCGGCGCCTATGCGCGCTCGCGCGGCGTCACGCAGCTGCTCGCGCTTGGCGAAGCGACCGCGCACGCGGTAGCGGCCTTCGGCGCGGGCGCCGAGCATTTCGCCGACGTCGAGGCGCTGCTGCCGGCGATTCGCGGCCGCACCGTGCTCGTCAAAGGCTCGCGCTTCATGAAGATGGAACGGGTCGTCAACGCGCTAACCGGCGCGCCCACGCAGGGAGGAGCGCACTGATGTTGCTCGAGCTGGCGCAATGGCTGGCCAAGGACGTGCGGGTGTTCAACGTCTTCAACTACATCACGCTGCGCGCGGTGCTCGCCTGCCTCACGGCGCTCGCGGTGTCGCTGGTGCTCGGGCCCTACATGATCCGCAAGCTCACGGCCTACAAGATCGGCCAGGCGGTGCGCGACGACGGCCCGCGCTCGCACCTCACCAAGGCGGGCACGCCGACCATGGGCGGCGCGTTGATCCTGGTCTCGATCTGCGTCACCACGCTCCTTTGGGGCGACCTGTCGAACAGGTTGCTCTGGGTGGTGCTGCTGGTCACGCTCGCCTTCGGCTCGGTCGGATGGGTCGATGACTACCGCAAGGTCGTGCACCGCAATCCCAAGGGGCTTTCCGCCAAGGCGAAATTCTTCTGGCAATCGGTGATCGGCCTCGCCGCGGCGGGTTACCTCGCGTGGCTCGCGCAAAGCATGCCGGCGCTGAACCAGCTGATCGTGCCGTTCTTCAAGTTCGTGGCTTATCCCCTGGGCACGATCGGCTTCATCGTGCTCACGTTCTTCGTCATCGTCGGCACCTCGAACGCCGTGAACCTCACCGACGGGCTCGATGGCCTCGCGATCATGCCGACCGTGATGGTGGGCAGCGCGCTTGGCGTGTTCGCCTATGTCGCTGGCCACGCCGTGTTCTCCAAGTATCTCGGCCTGCCCTACATTCCCGGCGCGGGCGAGCTTGCCGTCATCTGCGGGGCGCTCGCCGGGGCCGGGCTTGGCTTCTTGTGGTTCAACGCTTATCCGGCGGAAGTCTTCATGGGAGATGTCGGCGCGCTCGCCCTCGGCGCAGCGCTCGGCACCATGGCCGTGATCGTGCGCCAGGAGATCGTGCTTTTCATCATGGGCGGCGTGTTCGTCGCCGAGACGCTTTCCGTGATGATCCAGGTGCTGTACTTCAAATGGAGCGGCGGCAAGCGCATCTTCCGCATGGCGCCGCTGCACCATCACTACGAGCTCGAGGGCTGGAAGGAAAGCCAGGTGGTGGTGCGCTTCTGGATCATCACCATGATGCTGGTGCTGTTCGGGCTCTCGACGCTCAAGCTGCGATGATGCGCGAGCCCGCATTCCAGCTCCTGCCGCGGCCCGAGCGAGTGCATCTCGCGGGCAAACGCGTGCTCGTGCTGGGACTCGGCGACACCGGGCTTTCGGTTGCGCGCTGGGCCGAGCACCACGGAGCGCGCGTGCGCGTCGCCGATACGCGTGCCACGCCTCCACGAAGCTTTAGCGGTGATGTGCGCCTGGGTCCGTTCACCTCGGCACTGCTCGAAGGCGTTGATCTCGCTTGCATCAGCCCAGGACTGCCGCTCGACGCGCCGCTGATCGGCGAGGCGCTGGCGCGCTCGATCCCGCTGCTGGGCGATGTCGAGCTGTTCGCCTGGGAAAACCGCGTGCCGGTGTTCGCAGTGACCGGCACCAATGGCAAAAGCACGGTCACCGCGCTCGCCCGCCACCTGTTGAAGAGCGCGGGCATCGACGCCGAGATGGCCGGCAATATCTCGCCGCCGGTGCTCGAGGCCGTAATGGGAAGGAAGACGCCGCCGGCCGTCTGGGTGCTCGAGCTCTCGAGCTACCAGCTCGAAACCCAGTGGTCGCTTAATCCGCGCGCCGCGGCGATGCTCAACCTGAGCGAAGACCATCTCGACCGCTACGCGGGCATCAGGCAGTACGGCGCGGCGAAGGCGCGCATCTTTCAGGGCGATGGCGTGCAGGTGCTGAACCGCGACGATCGCGCGTCGGCCGCAATGGCGCTCCCCGGCCGGAGTGTGATCAGCTTTGGGCTCGATGCTCCGCGGTCGGATGACGCACTCGGCGTGGCCGACGGCTGGCTCATCGAGGCTAGCTCCAGAATCGTCGAAGTGGGCGCCTTGCCGATCCACGGCGCCCATAACGCCGCCAATGCGCTCGCCGCCTGCGCACTGGTGCGCGCCTTTGGGCTGCCGCGCGAGAAGCTCGCCGCCGGGCTGAAATCGTTTCGCGGTTTGCCGCATCGGCTGGAGCTCGTGGCGACGCGCGATGGCGTGCAGTGGTACGACGATTCCAAGGGGACCAACGTCGGCGCCACCATCGCAGCGCTGCGCGGCCTGGGCAAAAGGGCGCTGCTGATTCTCGGCGGAGAGGGCAAGGGGCAGGACTTCTCGCCGCTGCGCGCGCCGGTGCGCGAGTTCGCGGCGCAGGTGCTGCTGATCGGGCGCGATGCGCCGCTCATCGAGGCGGCGCTCGCCGGGTTGCCGACCGAGCGCTGCGCGACGCTGGAAGCGGCAGTGCGGCGCGCGGCAGAGCTCGTCAAGCCGGGCGAGGCGGTGCTGCTGTCACCGGCCTGCGCGAGCTTCGACATGTTTCGCGACTACCAGCAGCGCGGCGAGGTCTTCGCCGCCGCCGTGCGGGCCCTCTCATGAGCAAGATGTTCGTCTTTGCGCGTAACGCGCCGGCCGCCGAGTACGACCGCTCGCTCGCCTGGGCGGCATTGCTGCTCGCCGCCGCGGGTCTGGTGATGGTGTATTCGGCATCGATCGCCACCGCGGAGGCGAACCGCTACACCGGCAACAGCGCGGCCTGGTTCCTCGCCCGCCACACGATTTTTCTTTCTGCCGCCCTCGGCGCCGCGCTGATGGTGTTCCTCGTGCCGGCGCGCTGGTGGCAACGCGCGGCGCCCTGGCTGTTCCTAGCGGGCGTGGCGCTGCTGGCGCTGGTGCTGATTCCCGGTATCGGGCGCGAGGTGAATGGTGCGCGCCGCTGGCTTGCGCTGCCGGTCGTCAGCGTGCAGCCCTCCGAGCTGATGAAGCTCGCCGCGGTGCTCTACGCCGCGGACTACACGGTGCGCAAGCACAGCGTGCTGAAGAGCTTCAGGCGCGGCCTGCTGCCAATGCTCGCGGTGATGCTGCTGGTCTCGTGGCTGCTCTTGCGCGAGCCCGATTTCGGCGCGCTCGTGGTCATCGCCGTCACGGCCTTTGCGCTGCTGTTCCTCGGTGGCATGAACGGCCGGCATTTCGCCGCGCTGCTCGGCATGCTGGTGGTGGGTTTCGTCGTGCTGGTGCTCGCCTCGCCGTATCGCATGCATCGCATCTTCGGCTATATGGATCCGTGGGCCGATCCGTTCGGCAGCGGCTATCAGCTCTCGCATGCGCTGATCGCCTTCGGGCGTGGCGAGTGGCTCGGCGTCGGCCTGGGCGCGAGCGTGGAGAAGCTGCACTACCTGCCCGAGGCGCATACCGACTTCCTGCTCGCGGTGCTCGGCGAGGAGCTCGGCTTCGCCGGAGTGTTGCTGGTAATCGTGCTCTTTGCGTGGATCGTGGCGCGTGCCTTCGCCATCGGACGCCAGGCCGCGTCGCGCGAGCGCCACTTCGCCGCGTTGACCGCGCAAGGCATCGGCATCTGGCTTGGCATCCAGGCGTTCATCAACATGGGCGTGAACCTGGGCGTGCTGCCGACCAAGGGCCTGACGCTGCCGCTCATGAGCTATGGCGGATCGGGTTTGATGGTGAACTTCGTCGCGCTCGCGATTCTCCTGCGCATCGACTGGGAGAACCGCCAGCTTGCCCGGGGACTGCACGCATGAGGACGCTGCTCATCATGGCGGGCGGCACCGGCGGGCACATCTTCCCCGGCCTCGCCGTCGCCGAGCAGGTACGCGCCGCCGGTTGGCAGGTGGTATGGATGGGCGCGCGCGGCGGCATGGAGGAAAGGCTGGTGCCGCGCCATGGCTATGCCGCGGCATGGATCCGCGCGCGCGCGGCGCGAGGCAAGGGCCTGCTGCAGAAACTGCTGCTGCCGGCGAATCTCTTGTTTTCCTTCTGGGAGAGCGCAGGCCACATCCGCCGCATCCGGCCCGACGTGGTGCTCGGGCTGGGCGGCTATGTCGCCTTTCCTGGCGGCATGATGGCCTCGCTCCTCGGACGTCCGCTCGCGCTGCATGAGCAGAATGCGATCCCGGGGCTCGCCAATCGCGTGCTCGCCGGCGTTTCGGACAAGGTGATGGTCGCGTTCCCGCACGCGCTCGCGCACGCCGAATGGACCGGCAACCCGGTGCGCGCCGACATCGCGGCGATCGCGCCGCCCGAGGAGCGCTTCCGCAACCGCGAAGGATCGCTGAAGCTGCTGGTTGTCGGCGGCAGCCTCGGTGCGCAGGTCCTGAACGAGACCGTGCCGCGCGCGCTCGCGCTGCTCGGACAGCGACCGCTCGTCGTTCACCAGTCCGGTGAGAAACATTTGGACAGCCTGCGCGCGAGCTATGCTGCGGCCGGCGTGCAGGGCGAGCTGGTCGCCTTCATCGACGACATGGCGCGGCGCTACGCCGAGGCCGATCTCGTGATCTGTCGCGCCGGCGCCGTGACCATCGCCGAGCTCTCGGCGGGCGGCATGGCGAGCATCCTGGTGCCCTTTCCCCACGCGGTCGACGATCACCAGACGGCGAATGCCCGTTTTCTCGCCGATCGCGGCGCGGCGATATTGCTGCCGCAGCGCAGCCTCACCGCCGAGCGGCTGGCCGAGCTCATCGGCTCGCTCGACCGCGCGGCGCTGCTGCAGATGGCGCGCAATGCGCGCACGCTGGGCAAACCGGATGCTGCGCAGTTGGTCGCGCAGCGCTGCATGGAGCTAGCGCGGTGAAGCACAAGGTGCGGCGCATCCACTTCGTCGGCATCGGCGGCGTCGGCATGTCGGGCATCGCCGAGGTGCTGGCGAATCTCGGCTACCAGGTGAGCGGGTCGGATGTCGCCGCGAACGCCGCGACGCGCAGGCTCGGCGCGCTGGGCGTGAAGATCTTCCAGCACCACAAGCCCGAACAGATCAATGGCGCCGATGCCGTCGTCGTGTCGAGCGCCGTGCAGACCGACAATCCGGAGCTGGTCGCCGCGCGCGAGCTGCGCATTCCGGTGGTACCGCGTGCCCTGATGCTCGCCGAGCTGATGCGCCTGAAGCGCGGCGTGGCGATCGCTGGAACGCACGGCAAGACCACCACTACCAGCCTGGTGGCGAGCGTGCTCGCCGAAGGTGGCCTCGACCCCACCTTCGTCATCGGCGGCCGCTTGAACGCCGCGGGCAGCAATGCGCGCCTCGGCGGCGGCGATTTCATCGTCGTCGAAGCCGACGAGTCGGACGCCTCGTTCCTGCACCTGCAGCCGGTGATCGCCGTGGTGACGAACATCGATGCCGACCATATGGATACCTATGGGCAGGAATTCCCTCGCCTGAAGCAGGCCTTCGTCCAGTTTCTGCAGAACCTGCCTTTCTACGGCGCGGCGATCCTGTGCGGCGACGATCCGAATGTGCGCGACATCCTGCCGCTGGTCTCGAAACCGGTGGTGACCTATGGCACGGGCGAGGATTGCAGCATCCGCGCCGAGTCGATCAGCCACGAAGGCCCGCGCATGCGCTTTCGCACCCAGCGCGCCGGCGGGCGCTCGCTGGAAGTGCTGCTCAATCTGCCGGGTCGTCACAACGTGCTGAACGCCCTCGCCGCGATCGCGGTAGCTGATGAGCTCGGCGTGCCGGACGAAGCGGTGCGCAAAGCGCTCGCCGAATTCCACGGCGTCGGACGCCGCTTCCAGTCGTACGGCGAGGTCGCGCTCGAAGGCGGCGGCGCCTTCACGCTGGTCGACGACTACGGGCATCACCCGGCCGAGATGGCAGCGACGCTGGAGGCCGCGCGCGGTGCGTTCAACGGCAGGCGTCTGGTGCTCGCGTTCCAGCCGCATCGCTACACGCGTACACGCGATCTTTTCGAAGACTTCGTAAAGGTGCTCTCCACCGCGGATGCGGTGCTGCTGGCCGAGGTCTATGCGGCGGGCGAAACGCCGATCGTGGCAGCCGATGGCCGCTCGCTGGCGCGCGCAGTGCGCGTCGCCGGAAAAGTCGAACCGGTATTCATCGAGGACATCGCCGAGATGCCCGCTGCCATCCGGCGCGTTGCGCGCGACGGCGACGTCGTCCTGACGATGGGCGCCGGCTCCATCGGCAACGTTCCAGCGCAGCTGACATGAACATGGCGGAGACCCTGCAATTCAAAGGACTGCGCGGGCAACTAAGGCGGGATGAGCCGATGAGCCGCCACGTCAGCTGGCGCTGCGGCGGCACGGCCGACCGGTTCTACATCCCGGAGGACGCGGAGGACCTCGCGACTTTCCTGCCGCAGCTGCCGGACGATGAGCCGCTGTTTTTCGTCGGGCTCGGCTCGAACCTGCTGGTGCGCGACGGCGGCTGGCGCGGCACGGTGGTGCTGACGCACGCGGCGTCGCACCGCCCGCGCATCGATGCCGGATTGATCTATGCCGACGCCGGTGTCGCGAGTCCGAAGGTGGCGCGCTTCGCCGCGCTGCAGGACCTCGAGGGCGCGGAATTCCTCGCCGGGGTGCCGGGCTGCGTCGGCGGTGCGCTGGCGATGAATGCCGGCTGCTATGGCGGCGAGACCTGGGACATCGTCGAGCGCGTCGCGACCATCGATCGCAAGGGCGCCATCGTGGAGCGTGGGCGCGACCAGTTCGACATCGGCTACCGGCACTGCGCACCGAAGCCGGCGCGCGAGGAATGGTTTGCCGCCGCCTGGTTCCGCCTCGAGAGCGGCGACGGCGAGACTTCGCGCGGCGTCATGAAGGAGCTGCTCGCGCGGCGCACCGCCACGCAGCCGCTCTCGCTGCCCAACGCCGGCAGCGTGTTCCGCAATCCGCCGAAGGACCACGCCGCGCGCCTGATCGAAGCCTGCGGCCTGAAGGGCTTCGGCCGCGGCGGGGCACGCGTTTCCGAGAAGCACGCCAACTTCATCGTCAATCCCAAGGGCGTGGCACGCGCTTCCGACATCGAATGGCTGATCCAGCATATCCAGCGCATGGTCTACCAGATGAAGGGCGTGGTGCTGCAGACCGAGGTGCGCATCGTGGGAGAGCCGACATGAAATTTGGCAAGGTCGCGGTGCTCCTGGGAGGCAAATCGGCCGAGCGGGAAATCTCGCTGATGAGCGGCAACGGCGTGCTTAAGGCCTTGCGCTCCAAGGGCGTCGATGCGCACCCCTTCGATCCGGCCGAGCGCGACCTGGCCGAGCTCAAGCAGGAGAAGTTCGCGCGCTGCTTCATCGCGCTGCACGGGCGCGGCGGCGAGGACGGCACGCTGCAGGGCGCGCTCGAAGCCATGGGCATTCCCTACACCGGCAGCGGCGTCCTCGGCTCGGCCATCGGCATGGACAAGTGGCGCACCAAGATGATCTGGCTCGCCAACGGCCTGCCGACCCCGCGCTACCGCATTCTCGCCGCGGGCGACGATTGGCACGCGGTAGCGCAGGAGCTGGGCTTGCCGCTGATCGTCAAGCCCGCAAACGAAGGTTCGACCCTCGGCCTGACGAAGGTCACGCAAGCCGCCCAGCTGCCGGCCGCCTACGAGCTTGCCGCGCGGAAGTACCACGACATCGCGCTGGCGGAGAGCTTCATCGATGGCCCCGAGTACACCGCAAGCATCCTGGGCGACGTGGCGCTGCCGCTGATCCGCATCGTCGCGCCGCAGGGCAATTACGACTACCAGAACAAGTACTTCACCGATGACACCCAATACCTCTGTCCCTGCGGCCTGCCCGCTGACCACGAGGCCGCGTTGAAGGAACTGGCACTCAACGCGTTCAGGCTGGTGGGCTGCATCGGTTGGGGCCGCGTCGACCTGATGCTGGATGCCGCGGGCAAGCCCTGGCTGCTCGAAGTAAATACGTCGCCCGGCATGACTGGGCACAGCCTGGTGCCGATGGCCGCGCGGGCTGTGGGCATCTCGTATGAAGACCTGTGCCTGAAAATCCTGGAAGGCGCCCATGTGGGATAACCCGCGCCTGCTCAACCTTGCGGCCGGCGTGCTGGTGGGGCTGGTGGTCCTCGCCTCCACGCTCACTGCGCTGCATTGGCTGCTGCGCTCGCCACTCTTTCCGCTGCGCGTGGTGGAGCTGCGAACACCGCTCAAGCAGGCAGCGCAGGTGCAAGTCGAGGCGGCGATCGCGCGCCTCGCCGCCGGCAACTTCTTTGCCGTGTCGATCGACGAGCTGCGTGCGGCGCTCGAGAGGCTGCCCTGGATACGCGCCGCCGCCGTGCGTCGCGTCTGGCCCGACCGCCTGGAAATCAGCATCGAGGAGCACGTGCCGCTTGCCCGCTGGGGCGCGGAGGCGCTCGTTAACACGCACGGCGAGCGCTTCGCCGGGGCGAGCGAGGTCGAGTTGCCGGTGTTCATCGGACCGCCGGGGACCGAGGCGGAAGTCACCTTGCGCTATGCGCGCTTTTCGCAGCTGCTCGCGCCGCTCGGCAGCCGGCTCGAGCGCATCGCGCTCAGCCCGCGCCACGCCTGGCAGCTGAGACTTGCCAACGGCTTGCAGCTCACGCTGGGACGCGATGCCGAGCTCGCCGAGCAACGCCTCGCGCGCTTCGTCGACGCGTATGTGCGCAGCCCCGATACGGCAGACAAAACGCGCGAGGTCGTGGACCTGCGCTACCCGAATGGCTTTGCGCTGCGCGTGAGAGGTGGGGCGTAAATCCTTAATGGCCAAGGAAAACAAAAACCTGGTCGTGGCCCTCGACATCGGCACCTCGAAGGTGGCGTGCCTGGTCGCGGAGCTCGCGCCCGATGGTGGGCTGGAAGTCCTCGGCATGGGCTCGCACGAGTCCAAAGGCCTGAAGAAGGGCGTAGTGGTGAATATCGAGGCCACGGTGGCCGCGATCCAGCGCGCCCTCGAGGAAGCCGAGCTGATGGCCGACTGCAAGATCAGCTCGGCTTTCGTCGGCATCGCCGGCAGCCACATTCGCAGCTTCAACTCCACCGGCATGGTGGCGGTCAAGGATCGCGAGGTCGGCGCGCTCGATGTCGACCGCGCCATCGAGACGGCGCGCGCAGTGAATATTCCGACCGACCAGCAGATCCTGCACGTGCTGCGCCAGGAATTCATCATCGACGGGCAGGAGGACGTGCGCGAGCCGATCGGCATGTCGGGCGTGCGCCTCGAGGTGAAGGTGCATATCGTCACCGGCGCGGTCTCGGCGGCGCAGAACATCATCAAGTGCGTGCGCCGCTGCGGCATCGAGGTGAGCGACCTGATCCTGCAGCCGCTGGCATCGTCCCGCGCGGTGCTCTCCGAGGACGAGAAGGATCTCGGCGTGTGCCTGCTCGACATCGGCGGCGGCACGACCGATATCGCGGTCTTCACGCATGGCGCGATTCGCCACACCGCGGTGGTGCCGATCGCCGGCGACCAGATCACCAACGACGTGGCGATGGCGCTGCGCACGCCGACCGCCGACGCCGAGGCGCTCAAGATCCGCCACGGCGTGGCGCTGCGCCAGCTGGCCGATCCGAACCAGATGCTCGAGGTGCCGGGCATTGGCGAGCGCGGTACGCGCTCGCTTTCGCGCCAGACGCTCGCCGAAGTGATCGAGCCACGCGTCGAGGAGCTCTATTCGCTGGTGCAGCAGGTGCTGCGCGAGTCGGGCTTCGAGGAGCTGCTGTCCTCCGGCGTGGTGCTGACCGGCGGCTCCGCGGTGATGCGCGGCATGGTCGAGCTCGGTGAAGAAATTTTCCACATGCCGGTGCGCATCGGCGTGCCGCGCTACGCCGGCGGACTCGCCGACGTGGTGCGCGCGCCGCGCTACGCCACGGCGGTGGGTTTGCTGCTCGAAGGAGTTTCGCAATTGCAGCACGGGAAGCTTTCGCGCCAGAGCGGCTCGGTAAGAGCCGTGCTGGAGCGCATGCGGGAGTGGTTTCAACGCAACTTTTAGAAGTCAAAAAAACTGGCAAGGAGATAACAACATGTTCGAGATCGTAGACAGTCAGGTAACGGGGCCGGTGATCAAGGTGATCGGCGTCGGTGGCGCCGGCGGTAACGCCGTCAATCACATGATCGAGCAGGGCGTGCAGGGCGTCGAGTTCATCGCCGTGAACACCGACGCGCAGGTGCTGGCGCGCAACAAGGCGGCAAACCAGATCCAGCTCGGCTCGAGCGGCCTGGGTGCAGGGGCCAAGCCCGAAGAGGCGCGCGCGGTGGCGATTGCCGACCGCGATCGCATCGAGGAAACGGTCGCCGGAGCGCACATGGTGTTCATTACCGCCGGCATGGGAGGCGGTACCGGTACCGGTGCCGCGCCCGTGATCGCCGAAGTGGCGCGCTCGCTCGGCATCCTCACCGTGGCGGTGGTGACCAAGCCGTTCACCTTCGAGGGCTCCAAGCGCATGAAGATCGCGGAATCGGGCCTCGAGGCGCTCGCGCCGCACGTCGATTCGCTGATCGTGATCCTCAACGACAAGCTCGAAGAGGTGATGGGCGAGGACGTCACGCAGGAAGACGCCTTCAAAGCCGCCGATGATGTGCTGAACAACGCCGTCGCCGGCATCGCAGAAATCATCAACAACCCCGGCTTGGTCAACGTCGACTTCCAGGACGTGCGCACGGTGATGTCGGAGCAGGGCATGGCGATGATGGGCTCGGCCATGGCGAGCGGCATCGACCGCGCACGCATCGCGGCTGAGCAGGCGATCGCCTGCCCGCTGCTCGAGGGGGTCAACCTCGCAGGCGCACGCGGCGTGCTGGTCAACATCACCGCCTCGAAGCCGAGCCTCAAGCTGCGCGAGACTAAGGAGGTGATGAACATCATCCGCACCTTCGCCGCGGAGGACGCGACCATCATCTACGGCGGGGTCTACGACGACTCTCTTGCCGACCAGCTGCGCGTCACGGTGGTGGCCACGGGTCTCGGCATGGCGTCAGCCGCGCGGCAGCCGAAGCCGCAGCTGGTCGTGTCGCAGAAGACGGGTACCGACAATATTCCGGGGCCCGTGGACTACCAGCAGCTCGATGCGGTGCCGGCAGTGATCCGTCGCAACCGCGCCTCGACGGTCGAGGCGTTGCAGCAAAGCGGCGTCGACAAGTACGACATTCCGGCCTTCCTGCGCAAACAGGCCGACTGACGATTCTTTGCGCGCGGGGCGCCCTTCCCTTGCCGGGGGTGCCCCGCTTTTCCCGCTGTATATGTCATGATTTCGGCAGGGGGTAGGTCATGGCTCAAAACGAACGCGACGAAGCGGACGCCGCGATTGCGAACGGCGAAGCTTTCAAGGCGCTTTACGAGCACTCGGCAATCGGCGTCGCCCTGTTTTCGATCGGCGGCAGGTTCCTGCGCGCGAATCCCGCTCTTTGCCGCCTGCTCGGCTACAGCGAAGAAGAGCTGCTGCAAAAGACCCATCTCGACATCGTGCACCTCGACGACCTGGAAGCGACCGCCGTGGCGCGGGCGCAGGTCATCTCGGGAAAGGCCAAGCCGCGCCTGACGGAAAGGCGCTACGTGCACAAGGATGGCTCCGCCATCTGGGCGCAGGCGAGCGGTATCGTGGTGCGCGACGCGGCCGGCGCGCCCCTGTGCACCGTGCTCTTCGTAGTGGACGTCACTGGACTCAAAACCGCGTTGCGCGCCTCGAAGCGGCGTTTTCGGCGCCTGATCGAGATGGGATCGGACTGGTATTGGGTGCAGGACGCCGAATTCCGCTTTGTCGAAGTGCCGGGCATCGCGCTGCACGAGATCGACGGCGACACCGACATCGTGGTGGGCAAGGCGCGCTGGGAATTGCCCGGACTTGCCGCGCTGCCCGAAAAGGTCTGGGAGCAGCACCGGGCGAAGCTCGCGCGGCACGAATCGTTCTCGGATTTCATGTTCCTGCGCTACAACAAGGCAGGGGAACTGCGCTATCTATCGGTGAGCGGCGAGCCGCTGTTCGACGAGCACGGCAACTTCCGCGGCTACCACGGCGTCGGCAAGGACATCACCGAGCGCGCGCGGGGCCAGAAGGCGCTCGAGGAAAGCGAAAGGCGCTACCGCATGCTGTTCGACGGCAATCCGCATCCGATGTGGGTGGTCGACGCAAAGTCGCTCGCTTTCCTCGCGGTCAATGACGCCGCGATCCGCCTGTATGGCTATTCCAAAGAAGAGTTCCTCACGTTGAGCGCGGAGCAGATCCGCCCCGAGGAGGACATCGACGACCTGCGCAAGGCCTTCGAGGATCCGGCGGACTACCGCAGCCGCATCTGGCGTCACCGCAAGAAAAACGGCGATGTGATCCCGGTGAAAATCACTTCCTTCAACCTCGATTTCGACGGCCGGCGCGCGCGCTTGGGCGTGATCGAGGACCTCACCGAGCGCATGCAGGCCGAGGAGCGCGCCCAGCAAAGCGAGCGCCGCTACCGCGAGCTGCTCGCCGCGCAGGCGCGCGGCGGGGGCTGAGCCGCGTCTGCTAAAATCGCCGCTGGCATAAGGGCTTACCGATGTTGCGGCAACGCACACTAAAAACGCTGGTCTCTGCTTCGGGCGTCGGCCTGCACACCGGACAGAAAGTCCGCGTCACCTTGCGCCCGGCGCCGCCCGAGACCGGCATCGTGTTCCGGCGCATCGACCTTGCCTCTCCGGTCGACATTCCGGCACGCGCCGAAGCCGTCGGCGAAACGCGCCTGTCTTCGTGCCTGGTGCGCGACGGCGTGAAGATCTACACCGTCGAGCACCTGATGTCCGCGCTCGGCGGGCTTGGGGTCGACAACGTCTATGTCGACCTCGATGCGTCCGAGCTGCCGATCATGGACGGCAGCGCTTCGCCCTTCGTTCTGCTGATCCAGCAGGCGGGCATCATCGAGCAGGCGGCGCCCAAGCGATTCTTGCGCGTCGTACGGCGCGTGGAAGTGAAGGACGGCGACAAGTGGGCGCGCCTCGAGCCCTTCGAGGGCTACAAGCTTTGGTTCTCGATCGAATTCCGCCACCCGGTGATCGAGCGCACCACGCAGGCGGTGGAAGTGAACTTCGCGGAAACCTCGTACCTCAAGGAGATTGCCCGCGCCCGCACCTTCGGTTTCATGCACGAGGTCGAGGAGCTGCGCGAAAGCGGCCTTGCGCTCGGCGGCGGGCTCGATAACGCCGTGGTGCTCGACGAGTACCGCGTGCTGAACGCCGAAGGGTTGCGCTTCGCCGACGAATTCATCCGCCACAAGCTGCTCGACGCCATCGGCGACCTGTACCTGCTGGGCAAGCCGCTGCTGGGAGCGTTCGCGGCTCACAAATCAGGCCACGCGCTCAACAACAAGCTGCTGCGGGCAGTGCTCGCGCAAGGCGATGCGCTCGAGGCCGTTACCTTCGAGCGCGCGGAGGAGCTGCCCGCCGGGGTCGCCCGGCTGGCTATGCAGTACGGCTAGTCTTCGAGCGCGCCGTGGCGGCGCAGCATGTTGGCGAGCGCGTCTCGCGCCGGGGAGGGCGCCAGCCGCTCGTGCAGGGCACGCAGGTCAGCGAGCGCAGATGTGGAGAAATGCACGACTTTTTGCACGCTGCGCGGGCTTGCAGAGGACCTGTTTGGTTGCACCCGTACCCAAACTGAATTAACCTGAAATTGCCTTTTTTGCAGCAATTGGCTCAGGGCCGGGCCAAGCAGTTTTAGCTTTGCCGCCGCCGCGGAATTCGCGGCGATGAGCGTCAGCTGACCGTCCCTGATATTGGCGACGCGGGTCTCTCGGGCGAGCTCCGCGGGCAAAAAGCCGTTAACGAGTCCCGCGGCCGCGCGCAAGTCGCGCGTCTTGGCAACAAGCGGTTGCAGTTCGCCTTCGGCCGAAAGAATGCGGTCGAGCTTGATAAGGCGCAAACGAGCCACGCAGTAGGGGAGGGGAGACGTGCAGATTATCCTGATCTCGGATCGTCTGGCCAAGGCGAGGTCAGTCAGCCTGTCGACGCGCCACCTGTTGGCGAGCGCGTTGATTCTTTTCCTCATGGTCTGCAGTGCCACCGTCGCCGCCTACTGGCTGAGCCTGCGCTATGCCGTCAATGTGCCGCTGCCGGCGCTGCATCGCCTGGTGCTGGCCGCGCAGGAAACCGAGGCCGAGCATAGCCGCACTTTCGTGCAGCAGAACCTCAACGCCATGGCAGTGAAGCTGGGCGAGATGCAGGCGCAGCTGACGCGCCTCGATGCGCTCGGCGAGCGCCTGGCATCGCTCGCCGGCGTACGCGACATCCGCCTGACCGAAACGCCGGGTCTGGGCGGGGCGGCGCCGACACTGATGCCGCCCCAGAACCTGTCGCTCGGCGACTTCAGCGAGAAGCTGCTCGAGCTTTCGCGCCAGCTCGAAAACCGCAACGACATGCTGGGCGTGCTGGAATCGCAGCTCTTCGAGCAGGCGGTGAAGAAGAAGCTGATACCGACCATGATGCCGGTGTCAGCCCCGTTCAATGCCTCGGGCTTCGGACGCCGCGTTGATCCTTTTACCGGCCAGTGGGCGATGCACGAAGGAATCGACTTCCTCGCCGATCCCGGCTCGCCGATCGTCGCCGCCGCCGGCGGCGTGGTGGTGTTCGCCGGCTTCCATCCGCAGTACGGCTACGTCATCGACATCGATCACGGCAACGATCTGGTCACCCGCTATGCGCATTGCTCGAAGCTGCTGGTGAAAGAAGGCGATGTCGTGGCCCGTGGTCGCAAGATTGCAGAATCCGGATCTACCGGACGCTCGACCGGGCCGCACCTGCATTTCGAAGTCCGCTTCCGCGGCGCGGCGCAGAATCCGTCGAAGTTCCTGCTGGCCTCGAACCCGACCGCGCAGACCGCGGCACGCGCCAAGTAGCTCCGCTTTACCGCTAAAATCACGGGTTTTGCAGCGGTCCTGGCTGGCACGCGCCCGTCCGAGCCGCGCCCATGATGGCCAAATTCCTTCATTTTCTGCGCCAGATTCTCGAAATCCTGTGGCGCATTCCGACCCGGCTTTTCGGCAGTCGCAACGAGCGCCTGCTGAAGCAATACGCCGGCAACGTTGCCGCGATCAATGCGCTCGAGCCGCAGATGGCGGCGCTGTCGGACGGCGCGCTCGCCGGCAAGACCAACGAGCTGAAAAAGCGCTACGCCGCCGGCGCGACGCTCGATGAGCTGCTGCCGGAGGCTTTCGCGGTGGTACGCGAGGCCTCGAAGCGCACGCTGCGCATGCGCCATTTCGACGTGCAGCTTCTCGGCGGCATGGTGCTGAATGCCGGCAAGATCGCCGAGATGAAGACCGGCGAGGGCAAGACGCTGGTCGCCACGCTACCCGCGTACCTCAACGCGCTGACCGGCAAAGGCGTTCACATCGTCACGGTGAACGACTACCTGGCGCGGCGCGACGCCGAGTGGATGGGCAAGATCTTCAACTTCCTGGGGCTTTCGGTCGGCGTCAACCTGCCGCACATGGAGCCCGAGGACAAGCGCAAGGCCTACGCCGCCGACATCACCTACGGCACCAACAACGAGTTCGGCTTCGACTACCTGCGCGACAACATGGCGATGCACGTCGAGGAGCGCTTTCAGCGCGGCCTCGCCTATGCCATCGTCGACGAGGTCGACTCGATCCTGATTGATGAAGCCCGCACGCCGCTCATCATCTCGGGCCAGGCCGAGGACCGCACCGAGATCTATTACAAGATGAACGAGGTGGCGCCGCTGCTGACGCGGCAGAAGGAAGAGAAGAAGCTCGACCAGCCCGAGCCGCCGGGCGACTTCTTCGTCGACGAGAAGAACCACCAGATCATCATGTCGGAGGCCGGCCACGAGAAAGCCGAGCAGATCCTCACGCGCATCGGCATGCTGCCCGCGGGCGCGAGCCTCTACGAACCGGCCTACATCAACCTGGTGCATCACCTCTACGCGGCGCTGCGTGCGCACCACTTGTTCCACCGCGACCAGCACTATGTGGTGCAGAACGGCGAGGTGGTGATCGTCGATGAGTTCACCGGGCGCCTGATGCAGGGGCGGCGCTGGTCCGACGGCCTGCACCAGGCGGTCGAGGCGAAGGAGAACGTCGCGATCCAGAACGAGAACCAGACGCTCGCCTCGATCACCTTCCAGAACTACTTCCGCATGTACGGCAAGCTCGCCGGCATGACCGGCACCGCGGACACCGAGGCCTACGAGTTCCAGCAGATCTACGGACTCGAGACGGTGGTGATCCCGACCCACATGCCGATGGTGCGCAACGACCGCCAGGACCAGGTGTACCGCACCGCCATGGAGAGGTACCAGGCGGTGATCAAGGACATCCGCGACTGCTACGAGCGCGACCAGCCGGTGCTCGTCGGCACCACCTCGATCGAGAACTCGGAGCTGATCTCCGGGCTGCTCGGCAAGGAAAAGCTGCCGCACCAGGTGCTGAACGCCAAGCAGCACGCGCGCGAGGCCGAGATCGTGTCTCAGGCCGGCCGCCCGAAGATGATCACCATCGCGACCAACATGGCGGGGCGCGGCACCGACATCGTGCTCGGCGGCAACGTCGAAAGGCAGTGCGATCTGGTCGAGGCGACGGAAAACCTGCCGCCGGAGGAAAAGCGCGTCCGCGTCGACAAGCTGCGCGGCGAGTGGCAGGCGCTGCACGACCAGGTGGTAAAAGCCGGCGGCCTGCACATCATCGGCACCGAGCGCCACGAATCGCGCCGCATCGACAACCAGCTGCGCGGCCGCTCCGGGCGGCAGGGCGACCCGGGCAGCTCGCGCTTCTACATGTCGCTCGAGGACCCGCTGCTGCGCATCTTCGCCGGCGAGCGCATCAACCGCATCATGGTGATGCTGAAGATGCCCGAAGGCGAGGCGATCGAGCATGCCATGGTGACGCGCTCGATCGAGAGCGCGCAGAGAAAAGTCGAAGCGAGGAACTTCGACATCCGCAAGCAGCTGCTCGAGTACGACGACGTCAGCAACGACCAGCGCAGGACCATCTATGCCCTGAGGAACGAGGTGCTCGAGTCGAGCGATGTCTCGTCGCGCATCACCGACCTGCGCAGCGGCGTGCTGAACGACATGTTCCGCATGTACGTTCCCGACGAAAGCGTCGAGGAGCAGTGGGACATCGCCGGCCTCGAAGCCGCGCTCAAGGCCGAGTTCAACCTCGAGCTGCCGCTGCGCCGCTGGCTTGAAGCCGAACCCGACCTGCAGGACGAGACTCTGCTCGCGCGCATCATCGAGAAGGCGCAGGCGGCCTACGACGCCAAGCTGCCGGCCGGCGCCGAGACTTCGTTCCGCCAGTACGAGCGCTACGTCATGCTGCAGATCCTCGATGCGCACTGGCGCGAGCACCTGGCGGCACTCGACCACCTGCGCCAAGGCATCCACCTGCGCGGCTACGCGCAGAAAAACCCGAAGCAGGAATACAAGCGCGAGGCGTTCGAGCTGTTCGGCGCCATGATCGAGGCGGTCAAGCTCGAGGTCATCAAGACGCTGACCGCGGTCGAGATTCGCACCCAGGATGACATCAAGCCCGATGACCAGTCCCACGTGGAGAACATTCGGCCGCAGCATCCGAGCACCGGGGGAATGGAGGAAGCGGAGCCGGAGTACGCGGGCAACGGCGACGTAGCGATCGCCGAGGCGGCGACCAAGAAGAAGGCGCAGCCGACGGTGCGGCATACGCAGAAGGTGGGCCGCAACGATCCCTGTCCGTGCGGCTCGGGCAAGAAATACAAGCACTGCCACGGCAAGCTGACCTGAGAGGCGGTTAATCGTGGCGGTTAACCTTCCTGCACCGGACCCCGCCGCACTGCATCCCGTTCCAGGCGTCGAGCTCGGCGTCGCCATGGCCGGCGTGCGCAAGGCCAACCGCAAGGACCTGCTGGTCATGCGCCTGGCTGCCGGCACCACGGTCGCCGGAGTGTTCACCCAGAACCGCTTCTGCGCGGCTCCGGTGGTGCTCGCGAAGCAGCACCTGCGCAACGACGTCCAGGCGCTGGTCGTCAACACCGGGAACGCCAATGCCGGCACCGGGAAGGAAGGATTGGCGCGCGCCATGCAGGTGTGCGAGGCGCTCGCCAGCCACCTCGGCTGCGAGGCCGACCAGATCCTGCCGTTCTCCACCGGTGTGATCATGGAGCCGCTGCCTGCCGAGCGCATCGTGGCAGCCCTGCCGCGCGCCCTCCTGCATCAGGACGACTGGCTCTCCGCCGCCGAGTCGATCATGACGACCGACACCGTGCCGAAGGCGTTTTCGCGCAAGCTGCGCCTCTCCGCCGGACCGGTGGTCGTGACCGGCATCGCGAAAGGTGCGGGCATGATCCGGCCCGACATGGCCACGATGCTCGCCTTCATCGCCACCGACGCGCGCGTCTCGCAGCGCAATCTGCAGGGCCTGCTCGAGCGCGTCGCCGAGCGCTCCTTCAACTGTGTCACGGTGGACGGCGATACCTCGACCAACGATTCGCTGATCCTCGCGGCGACCGGCCAGGGCGCAGCGGCCAGCACGCGGCGTGATCTCCTCAAGCTCGAGGTCGCCGTCGGCGAAGTCGCGCGCCACCTCGCGCAGGCGATCGTGCGCGACGGCGAAGGCGCGACGAAATTCGTCACCGTCCAGGTGGAGCGCGGGCGCAACGCCGACGAATGCCGCCGTGTGGCCTACGCCGTGGCGCATTCACCGCTGGTGAAGACCGCTTTCTTCGCCTCGGACCCGAACCTCGGGCGCATCCTCGCCGCGATCGGCAACTCGGGCGTGCGCGGCCTCGATACCGCCAGCATCGACCTGCATATCGACGAGGTGCGCGTGGTCCATCGTGGCGGCCGGGATCCGGCGTACCGCGAGGAGCAAGGGGTGGCGGCGATGAAGAAGCCCGAGTTCAAGCTGCGCGCGGTGCTCAATCGCGGCAAAGCCCAGGCGACGGTCTGGACTTGTGATTTGTCCTTCGACTACGTGAAAATCAACGCGGAATACCGCACTTGAATAAAGAGCTCGAAGAGATCCTGCGGCGACTGGGCGAGCTCCTGCCGGGGCCGGCGCCGGCCACCGACTGGTCGGCAAGCATCGCCTTTCGCTGGCGCTCGAGCGGTCGTGCGGGCATCGCGGGCTCGTTGCATCCGGTGCGGCAGGTGCATCGCATCAAGCTCTCGGATCTGCGCGGCATCGACAAGCAGATCGAGCGCGTCGAGCAGAACACCCGACAGTTCCTGGAAGCACGGCCGGCGAATAACGTGCTCCTCACCGGCGCACGGGGTACCGGCAAGTCCTCGATCGTGAAGGGGCTGCTCAACAAGTACGCAAGACAGGGCGTGCGGCTCATCGAGGTGGAGAAGAACGACCTCATCGACCTGCCGCAGATCGTCGACCAGGTCGCCGACCGGCGCGAGCGCTTTCTGCTGTTCTGCGACGACCTGTCGTTCCACGGCGCCGAGGACGGCTATATCGCCCTCAAGGTGGCGCTCGACGGCTCGATCTCCACCACCTCGGAGAACATGCTGATCTACGCCACCTCGAACCGCCGCCACCTGATGCCGGAGTACATGGCGGAGAACCTCGAGACCAAGTACGTCGGCGACGAGATCCATCCCGGCGAGACGGTGGAGGAGAAGATCTCGCTTTCCGAGCGCTTCGGCCTGTGGGTGACGTTCTATCCGTTCGACCAGGACGAGTACCTGGCGATCGTGGCGCACTGGCTGAAAACGCTCGGCGCCAAGTGGAGCGATGCCGCGCGCGAGCAGGCGCTGCAATGGTCGCTGCAGCGTGGGTCGCGCAGCGGTCGCGTGGCCTACCAGTTCGCCCGCGATTGGGCCGGTCGCCAAGCCAAGAAGTGATTGAAGTTGCGGCCGCGGTGATCCAGCGCCGCGACGGGCGCTTTCTGCTCGCGCAGCGACCCCACGGCAAGGTCTACGCCGGCTACTGGGAATTCCCGGGCGGCAAAGTCGAGGCGGGCGAGGCTGCCGAGCACGCGCTAGCGCGCGAGCTGCACGAGGAGCTGGGCATCGACGTGCGCGCGTCCTATCCCTGGATTACCCGCGAGCACATCTATCCGCATGGGCACGTGCGGCTCCATTTCTATCGCGTGCTTGAATGGGCCGGTGAGCCGCATCCGCGCGAGGACCAGGCGATTGCCTGGCAGGCGATCGCCGCGCCGATGGCGGCGCCGATGCTGCCGGCGAACGCGCCAGTGCTCGCCTCGCTCGCCCTGCCGCACGAATACGCGATCAGCGATGCGGCCAGGCTCGGCATCGCGCCGATGCTGGAACGGTTGCAGCGGCGGCTGGAGGAAGGGCTGGAGCTCCTGCAGATCCGCGAGCCAGAGCTCGATGCGAAGGCACGCGAGCTCTTCACCACGCAGGCGCTGGGGCTTGCGCATCGTTACGGCTGCAAGGTGCTGGTCAAGGCGCCGCACCCGGGAGCCGATGGCATCCACTACACGGCTCGCGAGCTGATGCGCCTCGAGCGGCGGCCGGCGGGTGCCCTGGCCGCGGCGTCGTGCCATACCCGCGCCGAGCTGGAGCGCGCGATGGCGCTCGAGCTCGATTTCGCCGTGCTCGGTCCAGTGCTCGAGAAGAGTGATGCCGCGCCTCTCGGCTGGCCGGGCTTCGCCGCACTTGCGCGCGGCTCCACGATTCCGGTCTATGCGATCGGCGGCCTTGCGCCAGCGGCTATGCAGGATGCCTGGCGGGCAGGCGCGCATGGCCTCGCCATGATCCGCGGGGCCTGGCGCTAGCCCTCGTCGGGCGAATCCGGCGGCTGGTCGTCCTTGGTCGGCACCCGGTAGCCCTCGCTCGCCCACTCACCCAGGTCGATCATCTTGCAGCGCTCGGTGCAAAAGGGCCGCCACTTGTTGTCGGGCGAAAAAGGCGAAAGCTTGCCGCAGCGCGGGCAGGGCACCTGCTTCACAGATTGCAGAAGGTGAGCTCGAAGGGCACGTCCCAGTCGGCGGTGCGGGTGCGCGCGTCTTCGCCGCTTTGGGAGAGGAAGCGGATGTTGAGCACGTATTTGTTGGCGCTGATCTCCGGCACGCAGGCCGCGGTGGGATCGAGCCGCAGTCGCAGCATCTGCGCGGTCTTGCCGCCCAGCATCTGCTGGAACATGCCCTGCGGCGCGTTCACCGCCTGCGGACGCCCCGACTCGCGCAGGATGCGCAGAATGATCGCCGAGCCGTCGCGCAGCGGATAAAGCGGGCCGGTCCAGGCGGCGAGCTGGCCGGTGCGTTCCTCGGCGGGCCGGTGCAGCCAGTAATGGTAGGAGGGCAGGTCGAACTCGCAGGCGCCGCCGGGGATGCCGGTGCGCTGCTTGATCGACATCAGCCAGTCGTTCTCGCGCAGGTACTGCCCGATCTTGCCGGTCATCGAGAAGAGCGCCGCCGAGGCCTGCTCCATGTCGCGCAGCACGCCCGAGAGCGCGTCTTCGGCGATCTCGGGATTGTTGCGGAAGGAGAGCAGCACCTGCTTCTGGCGCTCGAGCTCCTGCAGCAGGTCGGATTTGAGATCCGCGCGGCTCGCGACCTCGAGGATCTCGAACAGCGTAAGCAGCGCCATGTGGTGGTCGTGCGGGTCGCTGCGCGCGATGAAATGGCGCGAGCGCTCGAACAAATCCTCCAGCCGCAGCAGCGTGCGGATGCGCTCGTTGAGCGGATATTCGTAAGTGATCACGCGGCGCGCGTCGGCCAAAAAGCTGGCCGGATTCTGAGCGATTTGGGGGGCCAGCACAACTTAACTCTTGCCAGGCGCGGCCATTTTCACGTACCGGGCGTGCAGCACGGCCACCTGTTTGCGCAGCGCGTCCAGCGTCCCGGCGTTGTCGATCACGTCGTCGGCGGCGGCGAGGCGCGCCGCGCGCGCCACCTGGTGGGCCATGATGGAGCGCGCCTCGCCCTCGGCGAGCCCGCTGCGCGCGCGCACGCGCTCGACCTGGAGCGCTTCGGGGGCGTCGACCACCAGGACGCGGTTGACCCGGCCGCGGTAATCGCCCGATTCGATGAGCAGCGGCACCACGTACACCACATAGGGCCCGCGCGCCGCCGCGATGCGGTGCTCGGCCTCGGCACGGATCAGGGGATGCAACAGGCCCTCGAGCGCCTGCTTGGCGGCCGGGTCGGAGAATACGCGGTTGCGCATCGCCTGGCGGTCCATGGCGCCGGAGGCGGCGACGAAGGCGTCGCCGAAGAGACTCTTGATCTGCGGCAGCGCCGCGCCTCCGGGCTCGGTGAGCTCGCGCGCGATCGCATCGGTGTCCACCACCGTGGCGCCCAGGCGCGCGAACTCCTCCGCCGCGGCGCTCTTGCCGCTGCCGATGCCCCCGGTCAGCCCGACCACGAGGCGAGACGCATCACTCACAGCCTGTCGGCGTACCAGCGCCCGATGACATCACCCCAGAACATCGCGATGACCCCGGCGAACACCAGGTAAGGCCCGAAGTGGAACTTGAACTTCGAATCCCAGCCGCGCCTCGCGGCCAACATCTGCAGCGACCCGAACACGAGCCCGACCACGGACGACAGCAGCATCACGAAGGGAAGTACTTTCCAGCCGAGGAAGCTGCCGACGGCCGCGAACAGCTTGAAATCGCCGTAGCCCATGCCATCCATGCCGCGCAAGGCTTTGAACGCGGCGTTGATGATCCACAGGAACAGGTAGGCGACGGCCGCACCGATGACGGCTTCCCGCAGCGGCACGAAGGCGCCGCCGAGATTCACGATGAGACCGATCCATACCAGCGGCAGCGTCAAGTCATCCGGCAGGAAGCCGGTCTCCTGGTCGATGAAGGCGAGCGCGATGGTGAACCAGACGAATAGCGTCGCGCCGATCCCGGCCAGCGTCGGTCCGAAGCGCCACGCGGAATATGCCGCGCCGATGCCGGCGAGCAGCTCGACCAGCGGGTAGCGCGCGCTGATCCTGGCTCCGCAGTTGGAGCATTTGGCTCTCAGGAGCATCCAGCTCAGCAGAGGAATGTTGCGGAGCGCGGTGATGCCCTGCCCGCAGCTCGGGCAGCGCGAGCGCGGGGTGACGAGGCTGAGCGGCGGCTCCTGCGGCGCGGGCTGGCCGGCGAGCTCGGCGCACTGCGCGCGCCACTCGCGTTCCATCATCTTGGGCAGCCGGTGGATGACGACGTTGAGAAACGAGCCGACGCAAAGCCCGAGCACCAGTGCGACGGCTACGAATACGGCCGGCTCGGCGAGCCAGCCCGCCGAGCTCATGAGCTCAGACAGCCTGCCCCATCTTGAAGATCGGCAGGTACATGGCGATCACCATGCCGCCGATCAGCGTGCCGAGCACCACCATGATCATCGGCTCCATCAGCGAGGACAGCGCCTCGACCGCGTCATCGACCTCGGCCTCGTAGAAGTCGGCGACCTTGCCGAGCATGCTGTCGAGCGCGCCGGTCTCCTCGCCGATCGAGCACATCTGCAGCACCATGCTCGGGAACACGTTGGCGTTCTGCATCGCCACGGTGAGCGCGGTGCCGGTCGACACCTCGCCCTGGATCTGCTTGGTGGCGGTGGCGTAGACGTAGTTGCCCGAGGCGCCGCCCACCGAGTCGAGCGCCTCGACCAGCGGCACGCCCGCGGCGAACATGGTCGAGAGCGTGCGTGTCCAGCGCGCGATCGTCGAGATGCGCACCAGATGGCCGAACACCGGCGCCTTCAGCATCAGCCGGTCCATGAAGATCTGCACCGCGAGCGAGCGCTTCCAGGACTCGAGGAAGCCGTAGATGCTGCCGCCGATCACCGGGAAGATGATGAACCAGTACTTCACGAAAGCGTCCGAGATCGCCATCACGAAGAGCGTCGGCGCGGGCAGGTCGGCGCCGAAGTTCGTGAACACTTCCTTGAACGCGGGAATCACGAAGATCATGATCACCGCGGTGATGATGAAGGCCACCGCGATGATCGCGATCGGGTAGAACAGCGCGGCCTTGATCTTCGACTTGATCGCGAGGGTCTTTTCCTGATAGGTCGCGAGGCGGTCGAGCAGCGTCTCGAGAATTCCGGCCTGCTCGCCGGCGGCGACCAGGTTGCAGTAAAGCGCGTCGAAGTACAGCGGATACTTGCGGAATGCAGCGGCGAGCGAGGAGCCGGTCTCGACGTCGGTCTTGATTTCCAACAGGAGCCTCCCTACCGCCGGGTTGGTGGCGCCCTTGCTCACGATGTCGAACGATTGCAGGAGCGGCACGCCCGCCTTCATCATCGTGGCGAGCTGGCGCGTGAAGAGCGCGAGATCCTTTGAGCCGACCTTGCCGCCGCCGCGCTTCTTCTGCTTCTTGACCTTCTGCACCATGATGCCTTGCCGGCGCAGGGTCGCGTTGACCGCGGTCTCGCTCACGGCGCGAATCTCGCCGCGAACGGTCTTACCGCCCTTGTCCTTGCCTTCCCAAGAGAACGCGAATTCCTTCGGCCCTTTTGCCGCGGCCGGTGCGGCTGCTGCCGTTGCCATCTGAGGTACTCCCTCCCACTTCTTGACCGAGCATGATGCCTTTCGCCCGGAGCTTTGTAAAGCCTGAAGTTCCGGTTCTAAACCTCTGAGGTCTCTGTATTTTCTACATCGGCGAGCGGCCGGAAAATGCGCACAGTTTTGATCGTCCGGCCCTGCGCATGAACGATTTCCAGAGGCACGTTGTTGATCTTGATGGAGACATCGGCTTCGGGGATTTCCTGCAGGTGCTCGACGATCAGGCCGTTCAGCGTCTTGGGACCGTCGGTCGGAAGCGACAGTCCGAGGGCGCGGTTCACCTCGCGCACCGGCATTGCGCCCTCGGCGGTGGCCGATCCGTTCTCATCCCAGGCGAGCGGCGCGGCGCTCGGCAGCGTGGTGGTGAACTTGCCGATGATCTCCTCGATGATGTCCTCCAGCGTGACCAGGCCCATCAGCTCGCCGTATTCGTCGACCACCAGGGCGATGCGCTCGCGGTTCTCCTGGAAGTACTGCATCTGCGCGAGCGCCGAGGTCGTCGCGGGCACGTAGTAGGGCTCATCGAGCAGCTCGAGCAGCGCGCTTTCTTCCAGCGGGCCGGCGTGCAGCGCGGCGAGGATCTTGCGCAGGTGCAAGATTCCGGCGATCTCGCCCTCGTGGTTCTTAAACACCGGCAGCCGCATGTGATGCGCAGTCGCGAGTTGGCGCGACACCGTTTCCATGCCGTCCTCGAGGCACACCGACTCGATGCGCGCGCGCGGCACCATGATGTCCTGCACCGTGATCGCGCCGACGTCGAACAGATTGAGCAGGATCGAGAGGTGCTTCTTCGGCATGAAGCTCGACGACTCGAGCACCAGCGTGCGGATCTCCTCGGGCGAGAGCTTGAGCTCGTCGGTCTCCTTGCCCGGACGGATGCCGAGCGCGAGCAGCAGCGGCCGGGCGAAGAGGTTGGCAAACCACGACGCCGGGATCAGCAGCCACATCACCGGTTTCAGCAGGTAGACCAGCAGCAGCGCGCTGCGCTCCGGGTAGGTCGCGCCGATCACCTTCGGCGTGATCTCGGAGAACACGATGATCAGGAACGAGATCACTACCGTGCCGATCGCGTACGCCGCCTTGTCGTCGCCGAGCAGCCGCACCGCGACCAGGCTGGAAATGGTGCTCGAGGCGGCGATCACCAGCGTGTTGCCGATCAGCACGCCGCCGAGCAGGCGGTCGGTGCGCTTGAGCAGCTCGGCCACCATGATCGCGCCGCGATGGCCCTGCGTCGCCAGGTGCTTGAGGCGATAACGGTTGATCGCCATCATCGCCGTCTCGGCGATGGAGAAGAACGCCGACAGCGCGAGCAGCACGCCGAGCGCGCCGAACATCCAGCTTAGCGGGATCTCTTCCATCAGGCCCGGTGCAGCAGCACTTCGAGCACGAAGCGGCTGCCGGGATACGCGAGCATCAGCACGACGAATCCGGTGACGGTCCAGCGCAGCGCGGTGCGCCCGCGCCAGCCGTAGCGCCACCGCCCGGCGAGCAGCAGCCCGAAGATCAGCCACGACAGGATCACGAACAGCGTCTTGTGCTCGAAGCGCAGGGCGCGGCCGAGGAACGTCTCGGAGTAGACGATGCCGAAGGCGAGGCTCGCAGTGAGCACCGCGAACGCGGCGCCGATCAGCGCAAACACCAGCCGCTCGAGCGACAGCAGCGGCGGCAGCCGTCCGAGCGGGCCGTCGAGGCCGGGCACGCCATGCAGGCGCGTTTCCACCTTCGCGATCAGCACTGCGTGCAGCATCGCGACGGTGAAGAGACTATAGGCCAGCATGCCGAAGACCAGATGCAGCCGGAACTCGAAGGACACCGCGTCGGGACTCACGCGACCGGCGAAGAACGCCGGCAGCGGCGCGCAGATCGCGGCAGCGGCGAGCACCAGCGGATAGAGCGCCTCGATCGGATAGAGGAAGGCTTCCAGCCAGCACATCAGCACGGCGAGAAACAGCATCACCGAGAGCGCCTGCGCGAAGCCGAAGCGCAGTTCGGCTGCCGTGAACAGTCCGTGGTAGAGCAAGGCACCGTGCAGCGCGAGCGGCACGACGATCACCGCGCGCTCCCACGGCTGCAGGCTGGTCGCCACTGCGCCGGCGCGCCAGCGCGTATTCCAGAAGTGCCACGCCAGGACCAGGTACGCGGCGGACGCGATCCCGTGAATTACAATGTCGGGCACCTCTTCAGTTTATCACTCTGAAGTTTTGACCCTAATCCTCAAATGCTAGATACCCTGACCGCACGGCTCGCCGGCATCGTCAAGCACATTCGCGGCGAAGCGCGGCTCACCGAGGCCAACATCCAGGAGGCGCTGCGCGAAGTGCGCATCGCGCTGCTCGAGGCGGACGTCGCGCTTCCGGTGGTGAAGCATTTCATCGAGGCGGTGCGCGCCAAGGCGCTTGGCGCCGAGGTGGTGGGCAGCCTTACGCCGGGGCAGGCGCTCGTCGGCGTGGTGCATCGCGAGCTCGCCGCGCTGATGGGCGAGGCGAACGTGCCGCTCGACCTCGCGACGCAGCCGCCGGCGGTCATCCTGATGGCCGGCCTGCAGGGCTCGGGTAAGACCACCACCAGCGGCAAGCTCGCGCGCTTGCTGATCGCGGAGAAGAAGAAAGTGGCGCTGGTCTCGGCCGACGTCTATCGACCGGCGGCGATCGAGCAGCTGAAGACGGTGGCGGCGCAGGCGGGGGCCGAGTTCGTTCCCTCCACCAGCGGCGAAAAGCCGCTCGACATCGCCAGGCGTGCGGTGGAGTACGCGCGCACGCATTACCAGGATGTGCTGATCGTCGACACCGCCGGGCGCCTGGCGATCGATGAAGAGATGATGCGCGAGATCGCCGAGCTGCATGCCGCGCTGCAGCCGATCGAGACGCTGTTCATCGTCGACGCGATGCAGGGCCAGGACGCGGTGAACGTGGCGCGCGCCTTCAATGAACGCCTGCCGCTCACCGGTGTGATACTGACCAAGCTGGACGGCGATGCGCGCGGCGGCGCCGCGCTCTCGGTGCGCCACGTCACCGGCAAGCCGATCAAGTTCGCCGGCGTCGGCGAGAAGCTTTCAGGCCTGGAGCCGTTCCACCCCGAGCGCATGGCGGCGCGCATCCTCGGCATGGGCGACATCCTGTCATTGGTCGAGGAGGCGCATGCCAGGATCGACCTCGACCAGGCGAAGCGCGTCGCCGAGAAGGTGAAGAAGGGCAAGGGCTTCGACCTCGAGGACTTCAAGCAGCAGATCGCGCAGATGAAGAAGATGGGCGGGGTCGCCTCGCTCATCGACAAGCTGCCGGCGCAGCTCGCGAGCCAGGTCGATCCGGCGAAGCTCGCCGACGACAAGCAGTTGAAGCGCATCGAAGGCATCATCAACTCGATGACGCCGCAGGAACGCTCGAAGCCGGAGCTGATCAAGGCTTCCCGCAAGCGCCGCATCGCTGCGGGCGCGGGCGTGCCGGTGCAGGCGGTCAACCAGCTGTTAAATCAGTTCGAGCAGATGCAGAAGATGATGAAGATGATGAAGGGCGGCAACCTGCAGCGCATGATGCGCAACATGAAGGGCATGCTGCCCGGCATGCGCTAGCGGCGCAGCAGCACTTCCATCTCGGCCGCGCCGCGGCCGTCGTTCATGGCGCGGCTCACGGCGAGTCCGCGCTCCTTGTAGTCGCGTGCCGCGGCCAGATCGCCCGCGGCATCGGCCGCGCGCGCGAGCGCCGAGAGATCGGCGAGGATCTTGCGCGGGTCGCCCAGCTCGCGATCGATCTCGAGTGCCTGCCGCAGCGGCTCGAGCGCGGCGAGCGCTTCGCCCTGGGCGTGGCGCGCGCGCCCGAGGGTGCGCAGCGCGTTGGCGGTTTCGGCTCGCGCGGCATTGCCGCGTGAGCGCTCGGCAGCAGCCTGCGCGAGGCGCGCGGCTTCGGCGGCATGGCCCGATTCGAGCTCGACCTGCGCCCGCACGTTGAGAATGGTGGCGGCGTACTCGCAGCCCTGGTTGCAGCGCCGCTCGGCCTGACCCGCCCAGACCGCGGCGGCGCCGGTGTTGCCGCTGGAAAGATCCAGGATTGCCCGGCGCAATTCGGCCTGCAGCTTGCGCCGCTCGGAGAATGGCGTGCGTGGATCGTCAAGCACCGCGGCGAGCGCCGCGCGCGCCTCGGCGTCGCGCCCGAGCCATTGCTGCACGATCGAGAGGTTGATCGCATTGGCGGCGATGGCGTCGGCGTTCTCGAGCGAGGTGGCGATGCGCAGGGCTTCGCCGTAGTGGCGCGCGGCGCCGGCGTAATCGCCGGTCTTGGCGAGCGCCGCGGCGCGCGCCTCGGCGTCGGTGAGGCGCGATTTCGCCACTGAATCGCCGCCTTTGAGCGCCGGCGCGCTGCCGCAGCCCGCGGCGAGCACGATGAGCGCGGCGGCGAGCCAGCGCATCAGCGCGTGCGACCCTTGCCCTGCGCTTCGAAGCTGTCGATCGGCAGCATGCCGTCGGAGCTTTCCTTGAAGGAGTCGCTGAGCGGCCAGATGCGCTTGGCCGCGGTGAGCACGTCGCCCGCCTCGCGCGCCGCGGTCTCGCTGTGATCGAGCAGCGGCCGCGCGCTCTTCAGGGTGAGCTGCGCCTCCTCGCCGGTCTTCTTTAGCTGCGTGGCGGCGGCGTCGATCGACTCGATGCCGCTCGCCAGTTTCTCCGAGAGGGCGGGGATGGCGCGCTCCATGGTGCCCGCCACGCGCTCGACCGCCTGCAGCGTGGCTCCGGTCTGGCGCCCGAGCTCGGCAGTCGTCTGCGCCGCCTCCTCGACCAGCTTGCGCACCGCGCGATGCGTCGCGGGAAGGTGCTCGACCTCCACGCGCAGGCTGGCGAGGATCTCGGTGATGTCCTGGCCGGAGCGGCCGACCTGCGTCATCGCCTGCTTCACCTCGTTGAACGCCGGGATCGCCTGGCGCCTGAAGTCGTCGATGATCTCCGAGATGCCGCGCGCCGGCTCGAAGCTGATCTGCGCGCCCTCCGCGAGCGCGCGCTCGTCCTTGCCGGGCACGATGTCGATCACGCTCGCGCCGATGACGCCGGCCTCGCGCGCGTGGCGGGCGTGCGAGTCCTGCGGGATGCGCATCAGGTACTCGGCTGCGAGCGAAAGGCGCACGTCGACCCCGCCGGAGGCGAGCTGCATTTCGCTCACCGAGCCGACGGTGAAGCCGTGCAGCTTGACCGGCATGCCCTTGTTGATGCCGAGCGCATTGGGCGTGACGAAATGGATCATCGTCTGGCGCACGAACCAGCCCTGCTTGTAGGCGACCAGGCCCATGAAGGCGGCGACCATCAGCAACGCGATCGCGAGGAAGGCGTTGACCTTCAGCAACAGGCCGGAGAAGCGTCCCGGCGGAAGCGCGATATTCATGCATCCTCCCTCGTATCGACATACAGCACGGTGCCGGCCGGCTGGCGGGCACGGTACTCGGCTTCGAAGCGCGCGGCGTGGCGGCACTCGGCGTGCGACAGGCCGTCCTCGAGCGCATCGAACACCATCAGCTCCGGCGCCGAGACCAGCAGGCGCACGAAGCTCGCCATCTTGCGCTCGAGCGCGCCGAGCTCATCGGGCAGGCGCGCGAGGAAATAGCGCGGCTCGGCGCCGAATGCGCTCAGCACATCGTTGGCGAGCTGCGCGACGTGCTCGAGCGGCGGCGTGCCGTGGTAAGCGGCGGGCAGCGCGATGTTCTCCCAGGCATTGAGATTGGTCATCAGGCCGACGATGGGCGACACCGCGCCGACCCGGGCGCGGACCTTTTCGCGCCGGCCCGCGGCGAGCGCCAGCGCCGGCTCGCCGAACAGCTCGAGCTCCTCGCCCGGCTCGCAGCGCACCTTGAGCATTGCGGTGACGAGGTGCGCCTTCGCGTCGTCGTCGGGAAGGTGCAGGCGCGTCACCGCGCCTCTCGGCACCGACACCTGCACCTCGTGGCGCGAGGTCTTGCGCTTGTAGCGCACGGCAAGCTCACTCATACGTTCGCCTTGACCAGCCCGAAGAACAGGATGCCGAACACCACATACGCGAACACCGCGTTGATCAGCAGCACCAGCATCATGCTTTGCGTCACCGCTTTGGTGACGACCTTCGGCACGGCGTTCTGCGTGAGATCGGGCGGATTCAGGCCGTGCCAGCAGCAGCACACCGCGATGGCGAAGCCGAACAGCAGGCTCTTGAGCGTCGAGTAAT